>Ga0182024_10000042_pt1 | contig 217923 bp, 200 predicted proteins | sample P32metaG_FD_120480 | JGI IMG/M metagenome (GOLD analysis project Ga0182024, IMG submission 120480) | Permafrost microbial communities from Stordalen Mire, Sweden - P3-2 metaG (Illumina Assembly) | ecosystem: Environmental > Terrestrial > Soil > Wetlands > Permafrost | place: Sweden: Stordalen...
AGATGCCCCCGTCGGAGGCGACCAGCCAGTAGCCGCCGCCGTCGGAGGTTGCGGCCATGCCCACGATGGGCTTGTTGAGGGTCATGGCCCCGGTCGAACCGAAGAACCGGGCGTCGCCGAAGCTGAAGATGCCGCCGTCAGTCGAGACGATCCAGTACCCACCGCCGTCGGGGGTGGGCGACAGAGCCACCGCCGCCTGGGAGTAGCGGCCCGAGTACGAGGCGGCGGGGTGCACGGCCGCCGCCGGGAGGGTCCCCGCGGGACCACCGGTCGAGAGGGTTCCGGCCAGGACGAGCACCGCAGCGACGACGCCGAACCGGTGGCGGTGACCTCTCATCGTCGCGCCCGGCCTGGTCGCTGCGGGGTCGAGAGGCAACGGGCTGTCAAGGGCCCTCACCGCCCGACGCCGAGCACGAGCGCGGATCCCATGGAGCCAGCGCCTCTATCGCCTTGCTGGGCGCACTGAACGTTCCGTTGGCAATCGAAGCCGGTTGGGTGGTCGTCGTGGTGGTGGGTGCCACCGATCCAAGGGTGCTGGTAGTCGACCCCTTCGTGACCGTGGCATGGGCCCGGGGGGCAGTCGTTCTCGTTGTCGCGCTCGGCAGGGACCCCGGAGGGACGACTGCGAAGTTGCTCCCGGTGGTGACGGTCACTTGGGCCCCGTTTGACGTCGCCCCGAGCGCCAATATGACCGAGCCGGTGATTGACTGGGCCACCAGCTGGGCCGCAGCCTCGTCGGTCGCAGTCTTGTGCGCGTAGGTGACGACGGTTTCTGACTCGTCACCCACCGGCGCCGAGTCACCAGTTGCCACGACTTTGAAGCCGAGTTGGGTGAAGGCGGCGGCAGTCTCGGTCGCCTGGTCTGTCGTGCCCGAGCCGTTGAGCACTGAGACCGTCACCGAACCAGGCGCGGGGAGGGGCCCACCGTTCATGGTGTCGGTGTCGGCCGAGACGCCCAAGAACTGGTCGACGACGGATCGATCCTGGGGCTGGTCGGGAAATTCGATGTCGCCGTAATTGCCGCCCTGGTACACATAGTTACCGAACTGATCGACGAGAACCGGAACGGTCAGCTGGGGCGCCTTGCCGACCTTCACCCCGTGGTAGTCGAGGACCAGGTTGACCATGTGGCTCGAGGAGAGGCCGCTATCGACGGTTAGCTGGGGTGCCAGGGCGCCGATGAGGCTCAAATCGGTAGCCGGATCAGAAAGCCCCCTCTTGTCGACGGCTGCCGCGAGCACCCGAAGGAATTCGTGGTCGCGACGGATCCGGGCCAGGTCACTCTGGCCCTCCTGGGGCCAGTAGGCGGGATCGGTGGTGGTGACCCCGGGGCCTTTGTATTGGAGGTGGCGGGCCCGCACCACCTGCAGTGCCTGGATCCCGTCGAGCTGTATGCAGCCGGTGGTCTGGATATTCAGGCCCGAGTAGGCGTCGTAGACGGGTTCTGGGAAGTACATCTTGATGCCGCCCAGTGCATTGACGACGTTGGCGAAGCTGTCGAAGTTGAGCTCGACATAGTGCTGGATCGGTATTCCAAAGTCCTCTTCGATGGCCGCGACCAGCTGGCTCGGTCCCTCGACCAGGGCGGCGTCGATCTTGTTGGCCCCGTCGGCCCGGGCATTGGGGACGAAGAGGTCACGGGGCAAGGAGAGCACCGAGACCGAGGGGGTCGTGGGGTTGAGGTGGAGAATCATGACCACGTCGCTGTTGACGCCGGTCACGCCCTCGGAGCAGAGGCCGTAGGCGGGGTTTTGGACCTTGAGCGCGCAGCGAGACGTCGATCCGACCATGAGGATGTTCTCGGTTCCCGCATCGACCCCCTTGGTCGGACCGGTGCTCAGGTTCTTGACGCTGACCCGAGTGACCTCATTGTTGAGATACCACGCATACCCGGCGACTGATCCGGCTACGACCAGGATCACCAGGGCGGCGATTCCGAGACCCCACTTCAACCCCCGATGGCGAGTCTTAGCGCCGTGCTTGCCCTTGCCGCCGCGGCGGGACCGGGCGTTGGCTGCGTCCACTTGCTGGCCCAGTGCGACGAGGCCAGCCTCGTTGGCGACCGGGCTGGCCTGATCGCCGTCCGGGGCGACGCCGGGTGCCGGCGGCTCGTGGTCGAGCGAGGGCGAGCCCTCCTCGTTGGGGACCTCGCCCGGCATGGACCCCAAAGCTATCTTGCCTGTTTAAGGCGCAAATAAACGGAGGTGCACGCCTTCACCAACCCGGTGGAATCCTGTCGGCGTGGAGGGCCGGTCGGCACGCCCGGTCCGTGACCCGGGCCAGCATCTCGACCTCCCGGCGCTCGCGCGTGCGGAAAGGGGCGGTTCGCCCGAGGGCCAAGTTCAGACCGATCTCTTGGAGCTTCTCGACCAGAAGGCCTCGTCCCCCCGACCCATTCTCTGGCTCTTGGGGTGTCCAAGAGGGCTCATGGTCCACCTTATTGTTGACAGCCACACTGTCGCTGCGAACGGAGGCGAGGAGCTGGTCGATCGGGGGCACTGGGCCTGCGGACTCTACGTAAGCCTCGTTTCCGAGGTCAGCCAGTCCGGCCCACTCCGCCCTGAAGAGCTCAAGGGTGTGGCCCATGAGGGCGGCCAACGCGGCCGTGGGGTTGGCCGTCTCGAGAATGGAGATGGCGGCAGCGACGACTTCAAGTCCCCGATCCTCGGCGTCAGGTGCAACAAAATGGAAGTCCTCGACCCCGGCTCCATCGATCTGGCGGACCTGCGTGCATAGTTCGTCGACCATGTTGCGGTCCAAGAGTTCGACCACGAGGTCGTCGATCGCCATCCCACCATGGCGCTCAAGTACTTCGAGGCCCACGACGTTGCCACGCATCGCCGCAATGCGCAGAGCCACCGCCCCCAACATCCCGGGTTGATCCGGGAGCCAGATGCGAATCGAGACCCGCTCCATCTATGTTGCCCGGGCCGGGTCTGCGGCGTCGACGTGATCGACCACGGCCCCACCCTCTCACCGGGTTGTTTCGCCGCTGTTTCGAGTACGCGAACTCTCGCCAAACCCGAAGGCACCAAAAGACGACCTCTCCGGCGCCCAGAGTCACGAATTGGCTGCGACGGCTCGCCGTGGACCAACGGTACCGATGTTGCGCGCATCATCTGTTGACTTCTTGTTGTCGATCCGTATCATTTATCTATCTATGTCGTGCACCGCTGACAATGTGAGGCTCTGGGGCACCACCCCGACGAGCGTCGGCCTGTCCGAGCATCGACCGGCTGTCCCCTTCCAAGAGGACTGAGCCCGGATCGCCGGGGCCTGTCGTCGCCGAACGGACGACGGCCCATCGCTGAGCGGTCTATGAAGCACCCACCGATCGGGCCGCTCGCGGTCGGATGGCCCTCAGAGTCGAGTCCCCTTGGCCTTTCTCCTCCCGCTCGGCGCGCCCCGCGGGCTCGCCGCCACGAACTGAACGGAACTGACAGTGATCGAACCCGCCGACGCCACTCCCGCCGCCAAACTGGACGATGCAGGCACGTCGACTGACAGGGCGCGCCCCCCAACCCTGACAGAGATGTCACACAACGCGGGTAGCGTGAGATCGATGACGCGCCCTTCTGCCCCGGGCGCCAGCACGCGGGCGTTGCCCGCTGTCGACGGTACTGAGCCGCTCATCTGGGCGCGGGGCCTGGTCAAGCGGTTCGGTGACTTCGTCGCGGTCGACCAAGTGGACTTCGACATCGAAAAGGGCGAGTCCTTCGGGTTCCTCGGACCCAACGGGGCCGGCAAGACCTCGACGATGAAAATGATCTCGTGCATGTCCCCTCTGAGCGGGGGCACCTTGCGTGTGCTCGGCATGGATCCCGCGGCCGACGGCCCCAAGATCCGTTCCCGGATCGGCCTGGTCCCCCAAGAGGACTCGCTCGACCTTGAGTTGACCGTCATGGACAACCTGATGGTCTACGGCCGCTACTTCGACCTGCCCAAAAAGGTCATCCGGGAGCGGGCGAACCGCCTGCTCGAGTTCGCCCAACTGACCGAGCGGGCCAACGACCGGGTCGACCCGCTCTCTGGTGGTATGAAGCGGCGTCTGACCATCGCCCGGTCGCTCATCTCCGAGCCTGACCTGCTGATCTTGGATGAGCCGACGACCGGGCTCGACCCCCAGGCCCGTCACCTCCTCTGGGATCGTCTGTACAGGCTCAAACAGCAGGGGGTGACGCTGGTCATCACCACTCACTACATGGACGAAGCCGAGCAGCTCTGCGACCGTCTGGTCGTCATGGACAAAGGAACGTTCGCGGCGCACGGGACTCCGCGTCAACTTATCGATCAATACTCGACCAAAGAAGTGGTTGAGCTGCGCTTCGGAGCAGACGAGCACGAGAACATCGCGCCCAAACTGGACGGTCTGGCCGAACGGATCGAGGTCCTGCCCGACCGCATCTTGCTCTATGCGACCGACGGCGACGAGACCCTGTCCGAGGTGCACAGACGCGGTTTTACGCCGGTGAGCGCATTGGTGCGCCGGTCCACACTTGAGGACGTCTTCCTCCGGCTCACTGGTCGGACACTGGTCGACTGAAGCGGGGTCGTTGCGTGGTTGTATCCCGGCAAGTCGAGTTCCAAGAGGCTCCTTCGCGGCGGCGCATCGCCACGCCAATGGCACTCCGAGCCATGGGGTACTTCGCTTATCAGTACAAGCGGACCTGGCGGAGCTCGATCACAACGAGCTTTCTCTACCCGATCCTCTACCTCGCAGCCATGGGGGTGGGCCTCGGCTCGTTGGTCGATAAGCACTCCCACACGGTTGACGGTGTTTCCTACCTCATCTTTTTGGCTCCCGGACTCTTGGCGGGAACGGCCATGCAGATCGGGGGCAACGAGGCGATGTACCCGATCATGGGTGCCATCAAGTGGATGAAGACGTACTTCGCCATGCTGGCCACGCCCCTCCGAGTGGTCGACGTGCTGCGGGGTCAGTTGGGCTGGATCGCCGTGCGGCTGGCCATCGTGTCGTCCATCTACCTCGGTGTCATGGCCGTCTTCGGCGCGGTGAAGTCCTGGTACGGGATCTTGGCTCTGCCCGCGGCCATCATGACCGGCATGGCCTTCGCCGCGCCGATTGCCGCGTACTCGGCCCGCCAGGAGCGCGATGTCGGCTTCACCACCCTCTACCGGTTCGGGCTCATCCCGTTGTTCTTGTTCTCCGGGACGTTCTTCCCGGTGAGCCAACTGCCGGTCTGGCTCCGGCCTATCGCCTACGCCACTCCCCTGTACCACGGGGTATTCCTCTGTCGCGGGCTGGTCCTGGGCAACCTCTCTTTGTGGCCGGCGGTTGGCAGTGCGGTCTACCTGGTCGCCCTGGTGGGCATCGGGTACTGGTTGGCCGGTATCAGCTTCAAGAAGCGGCTGATCGTATGAGCATCCATTCGGGCGTCAATGAGGAGGGGGGCGCAGAGATCTCGGTTCCCGAGGCTCGGCCTGCCGCCTCCTTTCCATTGCGCATGACCCCGACGGCGCTCTTTGGAACCCGACGGGCCCGTCGGATTGTCGAGCGCAACATCGTCGTCTACAAGCGCGGGTGGATCTACCTCGTCTCAGGCTTCTTCGAGCCCTTCTTCTACTTGTTGTCGATCGGGGTCGGGCTCAATCACCTGGTCGGGGGGATCCCCGTTGACGGCCAGATCGTGGCCTACACCGCCTTTGTTGCGCCCGGGCTGTTGGCGTCATCTGCGATGAACGGGGCCATATTCGACTCGACCTTCAACATCTTCTTCAAACTGAAGATCGCCAAGACGTACGACGCTGTTCTGTCGACTCCGCTCGGGGTGGGCGACATTGCTCTCGGCGAACTCAGCTGGGCTCTCATTCGCGGTGCGTTGTACTCGGGGGCGTTTCTCGTGGTCATGGCCGCCCTCGGGTACGTGCAGTCACCCTGGGCGATCCTGTGCTACCCCGGAGCGATGCTCATCACCTTCGCCTTTTCGTGCGCGGGGATGGCCGGGACCACCTTCATGCGAAGTTGGCAGGACTTCGACATGGTGTCTTTGGCGATCATTCCTTTGTTCCTCTTCTCGGCCACCTTTTATCCCCTCTCGGTGTACCCGGGCTGGCTCCAAGTCGTGGTGCAATGCACCCCGCTTTACCAGGGAGTTTCCTTACTGCGGGGCTTCGATCTTGGCGCCTTCAACTGGGCCATGGTCGGCCACGTCGCGTACCTGGCGCTAATGGGAATATTCGGTCTCAGCATCACGGCTCGCCGTCTGGCCAAACTCTTGCTCCCGTGAACCCAAGTGGGTTGGTGTTTCGCCTCGCCTGAGAGACAAATGGATTGTCGATTCTGTTCGGTTACACTGGTTCGGGCGGTCATTGTGGCGGGTGGAGCGTGTGTCATGGTCCATCCCTCGAGTGCCAATGGACATCTTTCTTATTCCTCGGATCAGTGCGCCGTCGCCGACGAGGTCCTGTCGGCCTTATCCTTTGACCACGACGAAAGCAGCCCGCCGGCTCGTTCGGGTCCCCGTCATCAGTCAACCGGCGTACCGATAGCCGGGCCTGAAGCCGTCGCGCCGGAGCCACACCGTCCACCCGCGGTCATCGAATCCGAGGCGGTCATCACGCCCGAGCCCATAGGGGCTCATGTAGCTCGGGCGTCCCTCTCCCCGATTCCGGAGACCGAACCAGACGTCGCACCGTTACCCGTCGCCCCCACAGCGGCTGCTGCCGGCACGCCCGCGGCGATTCCGCGACAGAAATCGGAGCGGCAGCTGGCGGCCTCACCCATCCATTTGGCAACACCTCCCCCCCAGCCGGCGGTGCCCGTTCCGAGTGCCGCCGCGAGCGACGAGCCCAATCGCTCCAATCAGGGGATCTGGCTTGTCATCCTCTTGCTGGCCGTCGTGCTCGTCCTGGCGGCCGTGGCGCTCGAAATCATTCTCCTGACCCCCGTGGTCAACCACCATTCATCGGCGCCGGGTGCCGCAGAAACGATGCTCGAGAGGTTGGCGGCCTGAACCGACCAAGACTCGGCCTGTGTGCCCCGAGTCTGGCCGATGGACAGGGCAGCGCCGACCGCTCCCTCGACGCGGCTTGCCCGCCGCTGCGGAGCGACCGTTTGGTGTCGGTCTCAGAACACACAGCTCACTCACAACTTGTTCAGGCCTGGCCCTTACCTCGGCTCCTCATAGTTGGGTCCCGTGAGCACTGCGCCGTCGGCGATTTCGGTCATCGATCCGCCCGATCTGGATTGCTCGATCGAGATCGTCGTCCCGGTGTTCAACGAAGAGGGTGAGGTCGCGGCAAGTGTTCGGCGTCTCCGACGATATCTCGACACCAGCTTCCCGTTCCCGGCCATCGTCACCATCGCCGACAATGCCAGCACGGACCGGACGTGGTCGATTGCCAAGGACCTGGTCGCCACCCTGGGCGGGGTGCACGCAATCCGACTCGAGTGCAAAGGTCGCGGTCGGGCACTCCGGGCGGCGTGGGAAGCCAGCGAGGCCGCGATCGTCGCCTACATGGACGTTGACCTGTCGACTGATCTGGACGCCCTGCTCCCCCTGGTCGCCCCCCTCGTGTCAGGGCACAGCGACGTGGCAATCGGCAGTCGGTTGGCCCGGGGAGCCAACGTTGTGCGCGGGCCGAAGCGAGAACTGATCTCGCGCTCTTACAACCTGTTGGTCCGCACCGCGCTGCACAATGGATTCACTGATGCCCAGTGCGGCTTCAAGGCGTTGCGGTCCGAGGTTGCCCGAGACCTCCTGCCCTTCATCGAAGATGACGCATGGTTCTTCGATACCGAGCTGCTGGTGCAGGCAGAACGCGCCGGATTGCGGGTCCATGAGGTGCCCGTCGATTGGGTGGACAATACCGATTCGCGGGTCGATTTATTCCGCACCGCAGTTGACGACTTCAAGGGCGTCTGCCGATTGGCCCGTCAACGCCCCGACTGCGCCCCATCCTCCCGCACGCGGCGCCAAACAGATGCCGGCTGGCTCCGGCGATTCGCCTCGGTCGGGATCGTAAGCACACTCGCCTACCTCGCCTTGTACCTTCTGCTTCGGGCTTCGTTTGGTGAGTACCTGGCCAATGCCGCCGCTCTCGTCGTTTGCACCATCGGCAACACGATTGCCCACAGTCGTTTCACCTTCGGTGAGCGCGACGCCGTTGGTTGGCGGATGGCGGTCGTCGGGACGGCGACGGTGTTGGCCACAAGCCTCGCCCTCACCACCGGGGCTTTGGTCGCGGTCAATGCCCTCGTCCCGGCTTCAGCAATCGCCGAGGCGAGCGCCCTCGCCGTGGCCAGCGCCGTGGCCGCCCTTTGTCGGTTCGTTCTCCTCCGGGCGTGGATATTCCGGGCCCATGTACGGGCCGTAACAACCGATCCGGCAGCCCTCAGGGCGGACCAGCGATGACTGTCACAGTGGAGCCGACGGCAATCGCTCCATCGCCACCCCCGATTCCCGACCCCATCCCGTCGCCGCACGAACGCTGGTGGGTCCGGCCGGGACGCCCCGTTTGGTCGCTGCCGGCCCGGACCGCACTCACACTTGTCTCGGCGTTCTTCTACACCTGGCAACTTTCAAGAGTTGGCATGGGGAACACGTTCTACGCCGCAGCAGTGAAAAGTGGCACCGAAAGCTGGAAGGCCTTCTTGTTCGGTTCCTTTGACCCGGGTTCTTTCATCACCGTCGATAAACCCCCGGCGGCGTTGTGGTTGATGGAGCTGTCCACCCGGGCCTTCGGCTTTTCGACGTGGAGCATGCTCGTGCCCGAAGCGTTGGCCGGGGTGGCGACCGTGCTGATCCTCTACCACCTGGTGCGCCGATGGATGGGCGAGGTAGCGGCGGTGCTCGCGGGCAGCGCCATGGCCCTGACGCCGGTCGCAGTGTTGATGTTCCGGTACAACAATCCCGACGCCTTCTTGACATTGTTGCTCGTGGGATCGGCCTGGGCGCTGTGGTCGGCCCTCGAGACCGCTCGCACGTGGAAGCTCGTGGCCTGCGGGGCCATCTTGGGTCTCGCGTTCACCACCAAGATGCTTCAGGCCCTTATCGTCCTCCCAGCCTTTGCCTTGGTGTACCTCCTCTTTGGACCACCCAAACTGGGCCGTCGGGTCATCCAGCTACTGTGGGCCGGACTGGCGCTCGCGGTGGCGGCCGGCTGGTGGGTGGCATTGGTGGAACTCTGGTCGGCGGGGTCGCGTCCCTATGTTGGTGGCAGCACCGGAAACTCCGAGCTGAACCTCATCTTCGGGTACAACGGCTTCTCGCGGATATTTGGGAGTGGCGGGAGCGCAGGCGGGCCCTCCACGGGCGGGCCCGGCGGTGGTGCTGGGTTCGCCGGCACAAGCGGCCTGCTCCGCGTGTTCAACGCGGAGCTTGGTGGCCAGATCGTGTGGCTTGTGCCCCTGGCCCTTGTCGGCCTGGTCGCCGGGCTTTGGTGGACGCGCCGGATGACACGGACGGACCGGCGGCGCGCCGGCTACATCCTGTGGGGTGGTTGGGCACTGCTGACCCTCGCCGTATTCAGCGAAGCCCAGGGAATCTTCCACCCGTATTACACGGTGGCGCTAGCCCCCGCCCTGGCCGCGTTGGTCGGGGGCGGTTCGGTGACTTTGTGGCAGCTCGGTCGGACATCGCGTTGGCTGGGTTGGGTGCTTCCGGCGGCGGTGCTCGGCACGGGCGTCCTGGCCGCCGAATTGCTCAGCCGTACGCCGGGATACGACCCTGGCCTGGCGACCGGGATCGTCATCGGAGGGATTGTCGCCGCCGCCGCCCTCTGCCTTGCCCTCTTCCACGTCGTGCGGAGCCGCTGGTTCGCCATCGGTGCCGCGACGCTGGCGGTGGCCGTCGCGCTGGCTGGTCCGACCGCCTACTCGATTACCACGCTCGGGCAGGCCACAACCGGGGGCGATCCCGAAGCTGGACCGACGGTATCGGGCACCGGTGGATTCCCCGGCGCTGTAGGCGGTGGATTCCCGGGCGGCGCTGCCGGCGTCCTAGCCGGCGGTGCCGAGCTCCGCGGTGCATCGGGCGGACGAAGTTCAGCCAACACCGGCCTCGACGACTACTTGGTGGCCCACCGTGACGGAGCGACCTGGCTGGTGGCGGTCAACGGCTCGGCGGCGGCGGCCCCTGTCATCTTGGCCACCGGTGACCCGGTCATCTCGATGGGCGGGTTCAACGGATCCGACCCGTACCCAACGCTGGCCGCATTCAAGAAGCTCGTGGCCGAAGGCAAGATCCGCTATGTCCTTGTGAGTTCGGGCGGTACCCGTGCAGCCGGTGCGGGCGGTCTGGGCGGCGGAGGTGGCGTCACCCGACGCGCCCCGAGTGGTGGTTTTCCGACCGGGCCGCCTCCGGGCATCGGTGCCGTCGGGCCGAGCCTTCGAGGCGGATCTATCCCCTCAGGCGCCGCGGGCTCCGGGGGCGGATCCACCGTGGCGGCGGTCGACCAGTGGGTCGAGTCTCACGGCAACGCGGTACCGGCGAGCGCCTACGGCGGGACGTCGAGCGGCACCCTCTACGAGGTGACAAAGACGTCGGTCGACTAGGGCATCGCGCACCCGGTGCTCTCTTGTTTGTCATCGTCGTTGCCGTCCGAGATGGCTTCTGGCAGACCATCCAGAGGTCGGCTTCAACTACCGCGGCACGGGCCAGACCACCCACCACTCCTTCGATCGTGGCCGGAGGGGTCCGGGCGGCCGGACCCGATAGGCGGGGACTCGAGTTCCTGAGCGTCCGGCGCCTCCGTCGGTGGCCAGCCCACAGAGTTGCTCGCGGATCCCGGCGTGGCCAGCTGTTCGGTCCGTGCCGCTGGCCAGGGATAATGCGTCTGGTCCGGGGCGCTGAGGATGAGGGCCCCGGCAGTGACTAGGTTCGGAACGCAGCTAATCGGTCTGTCCGAGCGGCCCCGGCGACTCCTGCAATTCGCCGGGGCCGGCTGCTGTCTGCGCTCCGGAGCCGTTGGCCGGCTTCGAGGAGCGGGCTGTCACCGCTGCGATCTCCTCTCTGAAATGAACGGCGATTGTTCCACTCGGGTGCGTGGCACGCTGCCCCACTCGGGTGACCCCGGGCCCGAAGCGATTGTTCCGAGGTGGTCGGCCGCCGCAGCGACGAGGTGCTCGATGGGCAAATGGCGCTTGGGTCGTTGCCGCCCCTCCGTCACGTCAGAACCGCTTTCATGCTGGGCGCCCCGGTATCTAAGTTGACCGGTGGCATCAGGCCGTCTATGACCCCGAGGATCCGGGAAGGAGCTCGGGGTATGGCTCGCTGGCTGCACCCGTTGCATGTCCGCGCACCGGCGCCCACACGAGTGGCAAGAAGATCGCAATCGCCACCGCCCCAAGGGCACCCGCGACGAACGGCGCCCAGTCGGCCACCGCGAACAGCGCGCCACCACAGGCAGCCGAGATGGCGATCGACGCAGTCTCGCTCGTGGCGAACAACCCTTGGACCCGCCCGAGTTCACTTGGTCCGGAGGACTGGGTGAGCATCGACTGGGCCGCCGGCAGCGTGATGGCCATCCCGACCGCTTCGATCCCGCCGAGGACGAGCAGGAGCACCAAGCTGTGGAGAAAGGGATAACTCAAACAGAAAGCGATGGAGGAGGTGAGTCCGCCGAGGGCCAGCCAGCGCCGGTCGTAGTGATCGGCCAGCCACCCCCCGGGCTTGGCCATGACGACGAACGGGACGGCGAACAAGGTCCAGCTCAGCCCGATCTGCCAATCAGCGGCGTGCCGGTAATGAAGCAGGAGCGTCCAGCAGGACTCGTAGACGCCGATCAACAGGCCGAGGGATGCAGCCGCCATGATCGAGCCCACCAAGGAGCGATTGAGCGTCAGCCGGCCCGGTCGGCCGATCTGGCGGGCCGCAGATTGCGCCCGGTCCTGACGGGCGAGCTGGGTTCCGACGAAAACCGGGATGCACGCGGCGATCGAGGTGAGACCAGAGGCGGCGAACACAATGCCGAGCGAACCGACGCTGATCAAGCTGCCGAGCAATGGCCCGATTGCCATTCCGGCCAGCTGGCCCCGATAGATCGATCCGAAGGCCCGCCCGCGGCGTTCGAGCGGAATCGCCCCAGAGATCAAGGCCAGGGCGGCGACCTCGGCTGAGCCCGCCCCGATACCTTGCAGGGCGCGCAGCCCGATGTCGCCCATCGGACTCACCGGCGCCAAGAAGGCCAGGCTGGCTCCGGCGTAGATGAGCAAACCGACGAGGAGCACCGGGCGTCGCCCGATCCGGTCGGCGAGCCAGCCAGCCGGGTATTGGCTCAGGACACCGGCCGCGTAGAAGGCGGCCATTACCGCACCAACTACCGCGTCGGAACCGCCGCGCTGGCGTACGAAGACCGGGAGGAGCGGCAGGATGGCGCTGGCACCGAACCACTGGAGAAACGTGGTTAGGGCGAGGGCGCGCACCAGCCGGTCGGGGTCGCGATCCGACTCCGACCCGGCGTTCATTTGTTCTCTGCGGACGAGACGCCGCCGGTCAGCCAGTCGTAGACCACCGAGGCCACGGTGTCGTCTTTTCGACGCAGGCCATGGTCCCCACCTTCCAGCCACACGTGGGTCACCGGGCCGGGGATCCCCTGGGTCGCCGCTTCGAGTTCGTCGGGTGTCGCAAAGGAGTCCCTCGTTCCCGACACGAAGAGGGACGGGACGGTGATGCCCCCGAAATGTTCGGTGCGGAGCTTTTCGGGCCTGGAGGGGGGATGAAGGGGATAGCTGATCAGGACCAGTGCTGCCGCTTCTAGCCCAGCGGCGACCGCCATAGAGCACATCCGGCCTCCCATCGAGCGGCCGCCGAGCGCCAGTTGATCGGTGGTCACGTCGAGCTTGTCGGCCAGAGCGTTGGCCGCGTCCACGACGGCGGCGATCAGCACGGGCGCCCGGTCGGGGGCCCGCCGTCCGGCCAGGCGATAAGGGAAATCGATTCGGGCCACCGTGATGCCCTCGGGGCCGAGCGCATCGTCGATGGCCACGAGCGTCGGATGGTCGCGGCCGGCTCCCGCTCCCGGGGTCAGCACCAACCCGGCCGCCCTTGGGCGCAATGCGGATCGTCTCGACACACCCAGATCATGGCTCGTCGGCGCCGTCGCGCCGTCACGCGAGTGGCCCAGGCCAAAAGAGGCGTAGCCCAACGCCGGCGAATCCTACGGCCTTGGCGCGTCCCCGATCATCGAGAGAGTTCCCGGGGCGCCCGATCTCGGGGCCGCAACGGGAGTCCCTTCCTGAAAGACTCTGGTCATGGACCCCGAAGACTCCCTCGCTCACCTTCGCAGAGACGGCCCCCGGCTCAGCGCCGCGGCCCGTCGAGTCCCGACGGCGGCCGTTCCGAGCTGTCCGGATTGGACGATGAGCGAACTGGTCGGACATACCGGTTCGGTCCACCGATGGGTGACCGGACTCCTTCGCACCCGGGTCGCGTCGGGTGAAGAGAGCCGCCAGTTCTACGAGCGGCCCCCCGAGGGCGAGGACGTGGCCGACTGGTACGACGCAGGTCTTTCTGACCTGGTGGGACAGTTGTCCGCCGTCGATCCCTCCGACAAGGTATGGAACTGGAGCGATAACCGGCCCGAGCCGGCCCGGTTCTGGTTCCGGCGCATGGCCCTTGAGACGGTGGTCCACCGGTGGGACGCCGAGAACGCCGCTGGCGACCCCGGACCGATCGATCCGGCACTGGCCGAAGACGGCATCGACGAGTTCATCTCCTTCGTCCCCGATCAGCTGGCCGTGACGCCGCAGCCGCTGCTCAATGGTGTGCTCGCACTGGCCGCGAGCGACCGGCCGGTGGCGAGTACATTGACGCTGACACCTGACCACATCGAGTGCGCGCCCGGTATCAAAGGAGCCGACGTCGTCGTGCGGGCCACGACGTCGGATCTCTACCTCTGGATGATCAATCGGCTTCCGTTCGACGCGGCGTGCATCACGGTAGAAGGCGACCCGGCGATCGCCCGGGCGTGGTCGTCGGTCAAGTTCGAGTAGTGGGTCCGCACCCTCGCCCGGATCCTTCGTCTGAACGTCGAGTCCGATCGTCTACGGCGACGCCCTTGACGGTCTGACACCGCGACGTCGAAGGGAAACCTCGAACCTTTCCATTCTGTCGTGCTGGCCCCTGCGCGCCGGCGAGTCCGGGCGTACTGGCGGTTTTGCGTGGCGGCTCGCTTCGACGCGGGTGGACGGACCCCCGGCCGGCACCGTCGCCGGGCAAGGAATCGGGCAAGGTCCTCGGCCTGAATCCGGCGTGCTCAGCGGTATTTCTGCTGAAAACGACGAAATCGTTTTGCTTGGAGTCGTCCTCGGTCGGAACTCTCAAGAGAATCGGTGCGGTGTGGACGCCGCCAGGTTATCGTTCCCCGAGACGTCGTATGGGAGGGCAACGATGGCGCAGACGCTGGCCGACGGTATGGGATCGGGCTCTGGGGGCACCGAGGAGACGCCGACTGACAAAGGTCTGAAATCGGGTGCGCTCGGCCTCATCTCGAGCACCGTGATCGGGGTTGCCTCCACCGCACCCGCGTACAGTCTGGCGGCGACCCTCGGCTTCGTCGTCGTGGCGATCGGACTGCAGGCGCCGATCGTCACGATCTTGGCCTTTATCCCGATGCTGTTCATCGCCTTCGCCTACAACGAGCTGAACAAGGCGGACCCGGACTGTGGCACCACGTTCACTTGGGCCTCCCGGGCTTTTGGACCAAGGACAGGGTGGTTGGGCGGTTGGGGCATCGTGGCCGCCGACATCCTGGTTATGGCCAGCCTGGCCCAGATCGCCGGGCAATACCTGTTCTTACTCTTTGGGGCCAACGGTATCGGTCACGACCCGTCCAGCGGCTGGGTGCTCCTCGTCGGGATCCTGTGGATCGTGGCGATGACCTACATCTGTTACCGGGGCATCGAAGTGTCGGCGAACATGCAAAAGGCGCTGTTGGGCATCGAGCTGACAATGCTGGTGCTGCTCTCGGTCGTGGCCCTGGTCAAGGTCGGTTCGGGCACTGCGCCGGTCGGGCACCTTGTTCCCTCACTGTCATGGTTCAATCCGTTCAAGATCTCATCGGCCTCCGCCTTCGTCAACGGCATCACGTTGATGTTGTTCATCTACTGGGGATGGGACACGACTGTCTCGGTCAATGAAGAGACCGCCGACGCGTCGCGGACCCCTGGGCGTGCCGCCGTGCTCTCGACTCTCGTCCTTCTGGCCACCTATGTGTTGGTGGTCCTCTCGGTACAGTCCTTCGCCGGTCTGGGCACGAAGGGCATTGGCCTCGGCAACCCGGCCAACCAGAACGACGTGCTCTCGGGGCTTGGGAGCGCGATCTTCGGTTCGTCAGGGTTCGGGAACTTCTTGTCCCACCTCCTGTTGTTGATGGTGCTCAGCTCCGCGGCGGCGTCTACCCAGACCACGATCCTGCCGACCGCACGGACAACGCTTTCGATGGCCACGTATAAGGCCATCCCCAAGGCGTTTTCGAGGATGCACAAGAAGCACCTGACGCCGACGGTCTCCACCGTGGCGATGGGTGGTATCTCGATCATTCTCTACATCATCTTGAACTTCGTCTCCGCCGGCACTGTGATCGCCGACTCGGTTTCCGCCCTCGGAGTGATGATCGCCTTCTACTACGGCCTCACCGGATTCTCCTCTGCCTGGTACTACCGCAAGACCCTGGGCCACAACGCGCGGCACCTATGGATGCGGGGCATTCTCCCGATCATCGGTGGCCTGATGCTGTGGGGAGCCATGGTCTGGAGCTTCTACCACTACTGGAACCCGGTGAACAGCTACACAACCTGGACCATGCCGTTCCCACCGCACTACCACGTCGGAGGGGTCTTCCTCATCGACATCGGTGCTTTGATTCTCGGCATCGTCTTGATGTTCGCCTACGAAGCGGCAAGGCCTCCGTTCTTCCGGGGCGAGGTCCTCAACAAGTCAACCCCGACTCTCGTTCCCGAGGGTCTCGGGGCGCCGGTGGTCCTCGTCGCTGGAGAAGGTGAGCCCGATCCCTCGTGAACTCCGATGACGTTCGGCGAGCCGACGCGGTTTTGTCCGGTGCTCCTCCTCGTCGGGCGGGCGGTCGCGTTTGCCAATAAGGACGGTGGCGCCCGTTTCGCATTGGGCGCCGTCGTCGTCGGCCGTGAACTCGCGCCATCGCTCCTGGGCTGAGTTCTACACGTCGACCCTCGCTTTTGGGCTCAGTGTGTCCCCGGGCCCCCGGTCGGTGCGCTGAACCCCTTGAGGCCTGTGGTGAACCCGCGGCAATCGGGCCGCTGTCCTTTGGCGATTCGGGTGCCCAACGAGTCGTGGGGGTGTGAATGCCGGACCGGCATTGCCGCCATGGACCCCTCGATGTCGCCGTGAAAGCCCCGACCGCCACGACCACCGAGTGAGCGCGAGGCGGAGCTCTGGGCCCACCAAACCAGGCGGCCTTTCGACGGGGGCCACTCGCGGTGGCAGGCTGGCTTTCTCGGGCCGACAAGAGGCTCGGCCGGCAGAGCATGGGAGGAATCGTGTCCAAGAAGCTCGAAGGAACTGTGGCGCTGGTGACCGGCGCCTCCAGTGGTATCGGTGAGGCCACGGCGCTGGCCCTGGCCGCCGAGGGGGCCTCGATCGCCCTGGCCGCCCGGCGACGCGACCGGCTCGAAGCGCTCGCCGATCGCATGAAGGCGACCACCACGGTGTCGGTCCACGAGACCGACGTGACCGACGAGAGCCAAGTGGAGGCGATGGTGGCCAACGCGGTGGCCGAACACGGTCGCCTCGACATACTCATCAACAACGCCGGCGTCATGCTGCTCGGACCAATCGAGGATGCGCCAACCGAAGAGTGGCGGCGCATGGTCAATGTCAATGTCCTCGGTCTGCTGTACTGCACCCACGCGGCGCTGCCCCATCTGCTTGGCGCGGCCACCGACAGCGGGCGGGGCGTGGCCGACGTGGTGAACGTCAGCTCTGTGGCGGGTCGGGTGGCTCGCCGGGATAGCGGCGTCTATAACGCCACCAAATGGGGGGTTGTCGCCTTCACCGAGTCGTTTCGTCAGGAGTTTACGACCCGCCATGTCCGAGCGGCGGTGGTCGAGCCTGGGGCAACAGCCACCGAGCTGGCCTTTCACAACCGCAAGGAGGTACTCGAGCAGATGGCCAAGAACTTCGGCGGCATCGAGATGATGCAGAGTGAGGACATCGCCAACGCCATCGCTTACGCGGTCACCCAACCGCGCCATGTGTCGGTCAACGAAATCCTGGTGCGGCCGACCGAACAAGAGCGCTGATTCCAGGCACCTCCGAAGAGACGGTAGCGGTGATCGAGGACGTGATCTTTCGACCTCTTCCCACGATGGCGGCGATCAGACAGGAGCGAACGAAAGGCCACCGGCGGATTGCCCCGGACGCATCCGGATTCAGTCTCGAACGAGCTGGCGAAAGGAGCTGACCGATGGATCTCGGACTCGAAGGGAAAGTTGTGCTCGCGACCGGTGGGTCCGACGGACTCGGCCGGGCGCTCTGCCACGAGTTGGTGGCCGAAGGAGCCAAGGTGGCGTTCTGCGGCCGCGACCCCGAGCGGCTCGATTCGGTGGCAGAGGCGCTGGCCGCCGCCGGTGGAGACGTGCTGGCCGTCAGAGCGGACGTCACCGAGCCCGAGGACCTCTCTCGTTTCGTCGATGCCGCCGCGGAGAAATGGGGTCGGATCGATGGGCTGGTGAACAACGCCGGTACCGCCGCGGCCATGCCGCTGGCAGAGACTCTCGACGCCGACTGGGACGCGGATCTCCAACTCAAGGTCTACGGGGCAGTGCGGCTGATCCGCTTCGCTCTGCCGCACCTGCGCCAGAGCGGTGGGGCAATCGTGAACACGCTTGCTATTGGGGCCAAGACACCGGGCGGCGGCTCTGCTCCGTCCTCGGTGTCTCGGGCCGCCGGGATGGCGTTGACCAAGGTGCTCTCAAAGGAATTCGGGTCGGACAGGATCCGTGTCAATGCGGTGCTCATTGGCCTGATTGAGTCCGGCCAATGGGAGCGCCGTGCCAGCGCCGAGGGCCTGACGGTCGGGGAGTTCTATGAGCGCCTGGCCCAAGGCTCGGGTATCCCGATGGATCGGGTCGGTCGAGCCCAAGAATACGCCGACCTGGTTACCTATCTGCTCTCATCCCGGTCGTCGTATGTCACCGGAACCGCCATCAATCTCGATGGCGGCCTGTGCGCCGTCGTGTGAGCCCGGGGCGACTGGACCGGCCCGCCATGGCCCGAGATCGGGTGCCACCGGACCAGGGCTCAGGTCCGACAAAAGTTCGACGCTGGGTGACCACCAGTCGCCACGACTAGACGGTCTAGATCCGTCATCATGTTCGGGTGACACCGGTGCTTTCAGAAGAGTCGTCGGTGGCCGTCGGATCGGCACTGATTCCCGGCCGGACGGGGACGGCCGCCCCTCCCCCCCCCAAGGGCGCCCGAACCCTCGGCGTCGTGTTCGTCGCGGTCCTCGTTGCGGTGACGCTGATTGCCGGATTCCTGCGGATTTGGCTCGCCTTCCACAGCGCTCTCGATGCAGACGAGGCAATCGTGGGGTTGCTCGCACAGGGCATCCGCCATGGGCACTTCTCGGCGTTCTACTGGGGGCAGCACTACGGAGGTGTCGAACCCTATTCGGTGGCCGCCATGTTCGGCGTGTTCGGACAAGCGCCCGCGGTACTCGTGCTCACCGCCTCTGTACTCGCTCTAGTGACATCACTCGTGGTGTGGCGTATCGGCCTACGGCTGTTCAGCCCCGGGGCGGCGATGACCGCGGCGGTTTTGGCCTGGATCTGGCCGGAGGTCGCGCTGTGGAACTCGACTCGCGAATACGGCTTTCACCAGATCGGGGTGCTGCTGGGCATGGTGGTGTTTCTTGGTGCACTGCGCATCGTGGACGACCCACCACCTCGACCCGGTGGCCCCCGGGACTGGGTGTTGTGCGGGGTGGCAGCCGGGCTGGGTTGGTGGGCGACACCCGAAGTGCTCTACATGGCCTTGCCGGCGGCCTACCTGCTCGTCGCCGGCCTTCGAGGCCGACGACTGGTGGACATTGGTCCAAGAGTTCTGCTGGGCGCAGTGGCCTTTGTGGTCGGCGCTCTCCCCTGGATCTACGTCTCGGTGAAGACCCACTTCGGTACCCTCGTTTTCGTTACTGAACCAGTCGCCCACAACACCTACGGACGTCGGCTCACGACGTTCTTCAGCCACGTGGCTCCCCTCATGCTCGGAACTCGTATCGAGGGAGCGGGCGCGTGGGAAGGCCCAGCGTTGTTCGCCATCGTGTCGACCCTTGTGGTGGTCGCGCTTGTGATCGGGGCGGCAGTGGTCTTGGCCGTGAGCGTTCCCAAGGCTCGATTCTTGGTGATCTTCGTGGTCACGTTTCCCTTCTTGTACGCGGCGTTCCCGTCAAACTGGTTCTGGAACGACGGCCGATACGGCATCTGGCTCACCCCTGTCCTCGCGCTTGTTCTGTGCGGCGCGTTGTGGCACGTGGTGTCCGAACGGATGGCGAGGTTCATCGCGACGTGCGCATTAATCCTTGCGCTGGCGTCCACCCTGGTTGCGTTCAATGCTGGCTACGGCGCACTCTCGAGCCCCTCCCGTCTGACGTCGTGGTCGGCGAATCCGAACGCGACGATTGACGACCTGGCGTCGGATCTCGAGACCCACGGGGTGGTTGACGTGTACGCCGGCTATTGGGTCGCCTACGAGTTGACCTATTTGTCAGGCGGACAGGTTGAGGTCATGGCTCTGCAGAACGACCGGAACCCCGCCGACGACCGCGTGGTGGAGGACGCGCCGAGCGCTGGGTGGTTGTTCGTCCATCCTGGGCGGCTCGACACACTCGCCGAGCAGTTGGGCACGAGCCAGTTTCTCCAGAGCTCAACGATCACTGAGGCCCAGTTCGAGAGCTGGCTCGCCGCTCATCACATTCCGTTCCATGTCACCCAAGTCGGAGACTTCGACCTGGTCCAACCTGCACGAAACGTTCGGCCGTCGATGCTGGCGACGTGAGCTCGGCGGACGGACCTCCACCCGGTGTCGGTCGTGCTCAATGAGAGGTCCGAAGTGCGGGATGCCGGGCAGACCGTATCGCACACTTAGATTGGGCGGGACGGGTCGTCGCGTCGTTCGAGGGCACGGCACCGTATCTTTGTTTGATGGACGCCATGACCCCGGTGTTTGTGCCGACCGACCCCCGGGAGCCACCGGCCAGTGAGTTCTTGGCGTCCATGACCGAAGAGATGCGCGCCCTGTACGGCCGGCCCGACCGCCTCGACCGGCCCCACCTTGACCCGGCCGATCTCTGGGGGCCCGACGGCGTGTACCTGGTGGGCTGGGTGGACGACCAGGCGGTCGCTGGCGGCGGGGTGCGCCGCCTCGGCCCCGGCCTCGGGGAGGTCAAGCGGATGTATGTCCGGCCCGAATACCGGAGCCGGGGGGTAGCCGGGGCTCTGCTCGGCGCCCTCGAGGAGGGTGCGCGTGTGCTTGGCTACCACGTCGTCCGCCTCGACACCGGCCCCCTCCAGCCGCACGCCCGCCGCCTCTACGAAACGGCCGGCTACGTCGAGGTGCCGGCCTACAACGACAATCCCTATGCCGCCTTTTGGGGCGAGAAGGACCTCGGCAGTGCGCCGTAACCACCGGGAACGCTCCCGGTGGTTACGGCGGCCGGATGGGGCTCCTTTTCGTTGGGGTCCAGATCACGCCGGATCGTGTTGCGCGGGGTTGTCGGCAACGCCACCGGATTCGTTGATTCAGGAGTCGCCGGGTTGACGGCCGACCTGCCGGGCCGCCCAGATCATCGGCAGCTGGAGGGGGAGTCGGGCCCAGGCCAGCAGCCGGTTGTCGGCGACGCCGGGGTTGCGGCCGCTGCCCGAGTCGAGGGCCATCTGCACGTTGGCCGGGAACACGGCGGCAGGACCGCCGTGCTGGCTGGCCCGGCCCATCCCCGATGCCGGAAGAGCCCGTACCCACAGGCCAGCTCGGTCAGGCCGCTCAGGTAGATCAGGGCGCGGTGGGAGGACGTCGGAAGAGAGCGGGGCATGATGGGCTCGAAGGCCTGTGGGCGCAGCAGGTGGACCGTGGCGCTCAGGATGAAGGAGCCGGCCAGCACCGTCGGGGCCATCCTTCGGAGGCGTGACACGCTGCGACTGTACCGTGTACGCGTCGGCCCGAATCTGCCGACCCGGGCCGAGGAAGCCATATGACCGTTGCCATCGGCATCACCGCCGCCGTGCTGACCACCGCCTGCTGGGGGCCCCAGCTCTATCGCACCCTCAGCCGGGGCACGGCCGAGGATTTTGCGTGGGTCTACCTGGCCATGCTCATCGGCGGGGTGTTCGGCTGGATGATCTACGGGATCTTGCGCCACGATCCGGTGATCTGGGCGGCCAATGCGCTGGTCACCTCCAGTGCCCTGGTTGTCGTCGTCGTCAAGCTGCGATCACGCCGCCTCGTGATCGAAGACGTCGGGCTGGTCGTTCCAGTGGTCGCCGATCCGCTGGGCGACTTCGAGACCCTGGTTGTCGGACCGAAGCTCACGGCCGATCTGCGGGAGGTCGGGATCACTGACGCCGAGACGGTCGGGGCCGTCGAAGCCAGCCGGCGGCTCGAAGAGGCCGGGTTGGGCGACGACACCTCGTCGGGCCAGGCCATCAGTGGGGCGCTGTTGTCGGGTGCGCGGTGGAGGATTCGGCCGCCGGTTGGCCACCAGAGCGACCACGACTCGCTGAGTGCGCCGGAGCCGGGGGCGGTGACGTAGATCGGTACACTGACACCGACGTCAGCATCGGGTCCACCAGCGGCCCGGGGCAGCGCACGAGAGGGAGCGAATCCATGCAGGTCACGATCATCGGGGGCGGCAGCTACCAGTGGACCCCCGAGCTGCTGGCCGACCTGCTTTCGACCCCGTCACTCGCCGGCGTAGACCTCGTGCTCGAGGACATCGATCCCGAGCCGTTGGCGAAGATGGAACCCCTAGCCCACAAGGTGAACGACGCACTTGGGGCCAAAGCGACGGTGAGCACGACCACCGATCAGCGACGGGCCCTTGAGGGTGCGGACTTCGTGATCGTGACCATCTCGACCGGTGGCTTCGAATCGATGGCCATCGACCTCGATGTTCCGGCCCGCTACGGCATCCGCCAGTCGGTTGGTGACAGCGTTGGGCCGGGGGGCATCAACCGTTCGCTGCGCAACATCCCCGTTCTCGTCAGCGTGGCCAGGGACATGGAGGAGGTCTGTCCCGATGGGTGGCTCCTCAACATCACCAACCCGATGACGTGTCTGACCCGGTCGATCTGCCTCGAGACGTCAATCAAAGCGGTCGGGCTATGTCACGAAGTCGGGAACTGGTGTATGGATCTGGCCATCGCGCTGGGCAAGCCCATGGAGGCGGTCACCCCGACGGTGGTCGGAGTGAACCACTTTCCCGTCCTCACCGCGCTCGACGTCGACGGAAAGGACGGGTTCGCCGTCATGGCTGACATGGTGGCCGAGGCCGGCGGCCTGGCCGCTCTGGCTCCGTATCCCGGGCGCCCCGAGGCGGAGGCGTTCTCGAGGCTCGATTTCGTCCAACGCCATACGCTGAAACTGACAATGCTTGAACGATGGGGCACGTTGCCGGCTGCGGGGGACCGGCATCTGGCCGAGTTCGTTCCTTGGATTCTCACCGAGGAGTCGGATTGGGGCGCGACGTACAACATGTTCCTCACCAGCATCGAACTCCGACAGGGTCATCAGGACGGCTACATCGCCGACGTGGACGCCTGGTTGGCCGGCACCAAGCCCCTCCAGACCTGGCAGTCTGGCGAGCTCCCGGCTCTCGTCATCGACTCGTTGCTGACCGGCACTCACCGGGAGCTGCCGGTCAATATCCCCAACGCCGGACAGTGTCCGGATCTCCCCGAAGAGGTGGTGGTCGAGTCGATCTGCGTGGTTGACGACACGGGCATCGTCGGGCGCGACGCGGCGCACGCGGCGCCCGCGTATACCGAGCTGCTGCGCCGGCAGATCGCGGTCCAAGAGTTGACCGTGGAAGCAGCCCTCACCGGAGACCGCTCCCTGGCCCGAGCCGCCTTTGCCCTCGACCCTCTGGCCGGGCGGGGTGACCTGCACCAGATCGACGCCATGGTCGACGAGCTGTTGGCGGGCACCGCGGCCTGGCTGCCCCAGTTCGCCTAACCCAGGTCGCCTGACCCTGTCCGCCTGGTCCCGCTCGCCCGAAAGAACCGCCCGTCCAAGACACCCAGCTCACCGGAGAAAGAGGACCCATGCAGATTGGCTTCATTGGTCTCGGGGCCATGGGGCTACCCATGACCCGCCATCTCGTTGACGCCGGACACCATCTCACCGTGACCTCGCGCAGTCCCGGCCCGATTGACGAAGCCGTCGGCTTCGGGGCGATCAAGGGAGATTCGCCCGCCGCAGTGGCCGAGGCCTCCGAAGTCATCTTCCTCTGCCTGCCCAATTCTCCCGAGGTCACCGAGGTGGTCACCGCCATGCTGGACAAGCTTGGAGCGGGAAAGCTGGTGGTCGATTGTTCAACCATCGACCCCGACGTCGAACGGGGCCTGCACGACACCGTCCGCGCCCGCGGCGCGGGTTATCTCGACGCGCCGCTGTCTGGGGGCACGGCCGGCGCCCACAAGGGCATCTTGACGGTGATGATCGGTGGTGACGACACGACCGTGGCGGCGGCCACCCCGGTGATGGAACCTTTCGCCAAGCTCGTCGTCCATGTCGGTGGCCCGGGCATGGGCCAGGTTGTGAAGCTCTGTAACAACATGATCTACGCGGCCCAGATGACCGCCACGGCCGAGGCGACCGCCCTGGCAATGAAGTCCGGGGTCGACATGGCCAAGCTCTGGGAGGTTCTTGTGCATTCAACGGGTGACTGCGTAGCCGTTCGCACCCGTCTCCCTGTTCCCGGCGTCGTGCCCGACAGCCCGGCGTCGAACGGCTGGAAGCCCGGGTTCATGACCGACCTCATGGTGAAGGATCTCGACCTGGCCCTCAGTTACGCCGCCAAGGCGGGGGTGCCATTGGCCACGACGACCACCGCCCACGAAGCGCTCGCAGCGGCGTCCGCCGCCGGCTACGGGCGCCAAGACTTCTCGGCCGTGGCCAAGGTGGTCCTAGGGCAGGCTGGCGTCGGGTGAACGTCCCGTCCCTCATCCTTGCCGCGGATCACCGCGCCCGCTGGGTCAGAACCATCGAGCGCTACGCCGATTATGTCGGGGCGCTTCGCGCCGCCCTGCCGTACTGCGACGGGATGCTGGCGTCGGCCCAGCCGCTCGGTGACCTCGTCGCGTCGGGGGCGATCGAAGCGCGCCATGCCACCTACCTCTCCCTCAACCGCACCGGATTGGCCGGTTCGGCATTCGAGCTCGATGATCGGTTGGTGGCCTCAGTCCACCGCGCTGGGGTCGAGGGGTTCACCGGGATCAAGCACATGACCCGGATCGATCTCTCCGATCCCGTCACTGCCGACGCTCTTGAATTGCTTGGGCGGGTGTTAGAAGAGGCCAAAGGGGCCGGGCTCGAAGCACTCGTCGAGTCGGTGGTGTGGCGCAACGCATCGATGGCTCGTGATCCCGACTCGATCGTGCTGGCCGCGGTGGTGGCCCACGATCTCGGTGCGCCGATCCTCAAAGTTCCCGTCCCCGCCGTGCCGGCCGGCGCAGCGCGGGTGGCCGCAGTGGCGCGAGTTGTCCAGAGCGTCGGTGTTCCTGTCCTGTTTCTCGGTGGACCCCGGGGCGAAGGTGACGGGGAGCCGGTGCTGGCTGAGGTGCGCGACTGCATGGCTGGAGGGGCCGCCGGCATGGCGATCGGTCGCGCCATCTACCAGGATCCATCCCCCGCGGAGACGGCCAAGCGGGTGGCCGACATCGTCCACGGGCGATGGTGCAAGGGGTGATCCTGACCGTCGACTTCGGCACGAGCGTCACCAAGGTCGCGCTATGGGGGGACGAGGGGATGGTGGCACTGGCCCGGGCCGAACTGGCGACGAGTCGTCCCGAACTCGGTTGGGCCGAGCAGGAATCCTTCAGCTGGTGGACGGCCGTGGTGGTGGCTTGCGCCGAGGCCCGGGCTCTCGCCCCCGTGGAATTCGGGACCGTCGAGGTGGTCAGTTGTTCGGCGGCCCGCCAGACCTTTGTGCCGGTCACCTCGGCGGGGGAACCCCTGGGCAAGGGACTCTTGTGGTCGGACCGACGCGCCGTTGCCGAGGCGGCCGAATTGGCTCGGACCTGCGGCGGTGCCGACGCGGTGCGTCGGCGGACCGGCGTCCCCCTCGACGGTGGCGCGGTGGCCGCAAAGGTGGCTTGGTTGGCCGCGCACGAGCCGGCGCGACTTGCTGCGAGCGACTGGCTGCTTTCCCCGCGCGATCTGGTGGTGTGGCGTCTGACCGGCGAGATCGCAACCGATTCGACGCTCGCCTCGCGCACGGGGCTCTACGACTTCGACGGCAAGGTGATCGCGGAGTTGGCCGGACCGGCGACGGAGCGACTGCCCCGTGTCGTCGACCCGGCCAGCGTGGTCGGCCAGCTCCGGGCGGTGCCGGCGGCCGAGTTGGGGCTACACCCGGGGATTCCGGTGGTGATCGGAGCCGGTGACCGACCCTGCGAGGTGATCGGGGCCGGTGCCGCAGTCGAGTGGCCCATGGTCAGTTGGGGGACCACGGCCAACGTGTCGGTCCCGTTGCCGGCCCGCCCGGATCCCGCCCCAGTGGGTGCGGTCGTCTCCTCGGGGGCCGAGGGTGGTTGGTTGCTCGAAGGAGGCCTGTCGGCCGCCGGCTCCTTCTTGGCGTGGCTCGGACACCTTGTTGGGCGCGAACCCGAAGAGCTGGCGGCCCTGGCCGCTGCCAGTCCGCCCGGCGCCCGCGGGGTTGTGGCCGTGCCCTGGCTCGACGGTGCTCGGGCTCCGTGGTGGCGCGACGACGCCCGGGCCGGGTTTGTCGGCATCGCGTCGGCCCACGGTATCGGGGACCTGGCCCGGGCCACGATCGAATCGGTGGCCTGGGAGGTGGCCCGGTGTCTCCAGATGGTGACCACCGGGCGCCCCGACGGTGCCCCGGCGCTCGGGCTCACACTCGGCGGGGCCGGGACCGGCATCCCGCTGTGGGTTGAGGTCCTGACCGCGGTGACCGGGCTGCCGGCCACCCGGCGGCGTTCGGGCGAGGCGGCGTCGGCCGGGGCCGCGCTCTTGGCCAGTCGGGCGTGCGATCTGCACCTCTCCTTGGACCAGTTCGACCCGATCGACGCCGAGATCGAGCCGGATCCGCTGTCCGCCGCCGCCTACCGCGAACTCGCCCCCCTGGCCGAGCGGGTGGCCGGCACGGTTGTGGGCCTCACCGCAGCGACACCATGAGACGGGTCCACTTGGCGTACGGGCGCGATGGGCTCGACGTCGAGGTGCCCGACACCGCGGTCGTTGTCGAACCGACCGAGCTTGACGGTCTCGACGACGAGGGCCAGGCGGTGCTCGAGGCGCTTCGTTCGCCAATCAGCGGGCCCACCCTGGCCGAGTTGCTCGAGCGCCGGGCCGGGGGACAGGTCGCTGTCGTCTTCCCCGACCTGACCCGGCCGATGCCGAATCGCACCGTGCTCCCACCCCTCCTCGCCGAGCTCGAACGGCTGGGGGCCGGGCCCGATCGGGTCGAGCTGTTGTGCGCGACCGGCACCCATCGCCAGGGGACGGCGGCTGAGATGGCCGAGCTGGTCGGAGAAGAGATCCTGGCCCGCTACCGGGTCCACCAACACCGGGCCGACGACGGTCACCACGTGATGGTCGGCCGGGTCGACGGCACGCCGATCCTCCTCGACGCCCGCTATGTATCCGCGGACATCCGGATCGTCACCGGTTTCGTCGAGCCCCATTTCTTCGCCGGTTTCAGCGGCGGCCCCAAGGGGGTGTGTCCGGGATTGGCCGACACCGGCACCATCCTCGAAGCGCACAGCCCGACCCGGATCGCCGACCCGGCGGCGACGTGGCTGGTCACCGAGGGGAACCCTGTGCATGACTTCGTGCGCGCTGCGGTCGCCCTCGATCCCCCGGACCTCTCGGTCGACGTGACCATCAACAGTACCCGCCGCCTGACTTCGGTCTTCTGCGGTCCCCTCCCCGACGGCCACCTGGGCGCCCGGGCCTTCGTCGAAAAGACGGCGGTGAAAGAGGTGGACCGCCGCTTCGAGGTGGTGCTCACCACCAACGGCGGTCATCCACTCGACCGCAACCTTTACCAGGCGGTCAAGGGCATGGCCGCGGCCGAACGGGTGGTGGCCGACGCCGGGATCATCGTGGTGGCCGCGGCCTGTGGCGACGGACTTCCCGACGGTGGCGCCTTCGCCCGGCTGCTGGCCGAAGCCCATGGCCCGGCCGACCTGGCCCGGGCCGGCGGGGACTCCCAGCTCGACCGCTGGCAGGTCCAGGTGATGGGGCGGGTGCTGTCGCGCAGCCAGGTCTGGTTGCACACCGGCGGTCTCGACGACGAGGCGATCCGTTCGGCCCATCTCCACCCGGCTCGAGACCTTGACGGCGCGCTCGCCGCCGCTCTCAGCGCAACGGGACCGGGTGCCCGTTGCTGCGTACTTCCCCTGGGGCCCTTCACGGTGGTCCGCGCTCCCTGAGGCTTCCGCCTGAGCCTGACGACCGTGTCAGGGATAAGGTCTCGCCGATGCCAGAAGAGGCGCTCTTCGATTTCGCTGTCCCCGACGAGCTCCTCCAAGAAGCCGTGGCCAAACAACACGACAAGGACGTCGTGGCAGACGTGGCCATGATGCCCGGAACCGGCGAGGGAAAGGCCCCTTCGCTGCGGGGCATCCTGCGCACCTCGGGCTATGCCCCCCTGGTGTTGCTCACCGCGGCGGCCATTGTGCCGGGAACCTTCGGCAACGGGATCGCCATCATCGGCACGAACCTCGAACACTCCTTTCACATACACAACACCGGACTCGCCGCGGTAGCCTTCGTGGCCCAGGTCGCCCAACTGCTCTGGGCCGTGCCCCTGGCGGTATTGGCCGACCGGGGCAGCCGCAAGGTGGTGGCCGCGGTCGCCCTTCTCATCTTCTCGGTCTTCGGGTCGCTCATGGCCCTCTCCCCGAACGTCTGGGCATTCGCCTTCCTCTACCTTGCAGCATCAGTCGGCACCGGTGTCAACAACACGGTGCACAACTCCTACCTCTCCGACGCGTACCCCGCTGAGGGAAGGGGCCGGATCTTCAGCTGGCACAACCTGAGCGACCCGTTGTCCCAGACCGTCGGCATCTTGATCTTCGGTTATGTGGTCACGGTTGCCCACAACTGGCGCTACGGACTCTTGGTCGCTCTGGTGGGCATTCCGCTCGGGTTCCTCTTGTTCACCATCCGTGAGCCCGACAAAGGGGCCAACGAGGCGAGTCACATCCTCAAGTCCTCGGGAATGGACCTCCAGGCCCAGCAGGAAAAGGCTCCCCGGGTCCTCCTCGGCTCCGCCCTGACCAGGCTTTTGCGGGTGAAATCGCTCTACTATGAGCTCGTCGCGGTAGGCATCCTCGGCTTCGCCGGTACCGGGGCACCACTGTTCGGCAGCCTGTTCTTCCATGACAAGTTCGGTCTGAACGTGGCCGGCCGCAGCGAGGTCTACGCCGTGATCGGGTTGGCGGCGTTCGTGGGACTGCCCGTCGCCTACGTCGTGGGGGACCGCTACTTCCGCCGGGCCCCGCAACGACCGCTCGCCATAGCGGGGATCTGTATTAGCGCCTATGGGATTCTCTTCGTGACGTCGCTCTACGTACCGAAACTCTGGATGTGCGTGACCCTGCAGACGCTCGGCAACGCGGCGGTCGCACCGCTCGCCATCTGCATCTTCCTCACCCTGGCCGCCACCGCGCCCCCCGAAATGCGCACCATTTGTTTCGCCATGTTCGGCGTGTACTCACTCGTGTTCGGTGGTTTCACCGGAAGCGTGCTGTTGGGCGCGATCTCCGACGCGGTGGCCGGCCCGAGTGCCTCCACGTCCCAGCAGTTGCACGGCATCGTCGTGGCCCTGACCCTGATCGGGCCGGTGTGTGTGGCCGGCGGGATTTTCTTGTTGATGGGTTCGCGTTATGTGCGTCGGGATATCACGCTCGTGATCGAAGACGTTCTCGAACGCCACGCCGAAGGGAAGCGTCGCCAGGCCGGCGGGGAGATCCCGGCCCTCCAGATCCACAATCTCGACTTTTATTACGGCACCAACCAGGTCCTCTTCGACGTCAACCTCGAGGTGCAACAGGGCGAGATGGTGGCCCTGCTCGGTACCAACGGGGCGGGCAAATCGACGTTGCTGCGCGCCGTGTCAGGCCTCGAACATCCTCACCGCGGGGTGATCCGGATCTTCGGGGTCAACTGCACCTACCTCGAACCCGAGCAGATCATCGGCCAGGAGGTGGCCCTGTTGGTCGGAGGCAAGATGACCTTCCCCGGCCTCACCGTGCGCGACAACCTGCGTATTGGCGGGCACTCGTTCCGGCGCCAGAAGGTGCGAGCCGCCGAGGCCATGGACAAGGCCATCGGTGCCTTTCCCGAGCTGGCCGGCCGGTTGGATCAGCCGGCCGGGACCCTCTCGGGTGGTGAGCAGCAGATGCTGGCTCTGGCTCGGGTCATGATGACCCGGCCCAAACTGCTCATGATCGACGAGCTCGCTCTGGGGCTTGCGCCCAAGACGGTGGACCGGCTGATGGAGATCGTCCGGCTGGTCAACGCCCAGGGCACCACTGTCGTCTTGGTCGAACAGAGCGTGAACCGGGCCATGCACCTCGCCGAGCGGGCCTTCTTCATCGAACGGGGCGAGATCCGCTTCGACGGCCCGACGGCTGAGCTGTTGGATCGTGACGATCTCTTGCGGCCGGTGTTCCTGGCCGAGGCCGGAACCGGGCTGGATTGAACGAGCGTGTCCATCCCCGGGTTCATCGTCCTCGAAGGGGCCATCATCGGCCTCAACTACGGCCTCTTGGCCATGGGCCTGGTCCTCGTGTACCGCACCAACCGGGTGCTCAACTTCGCCCAGGGACAACTCGGTGTCGTCGCCGCGGTCTTCTTGGTCAAATGCGCGGTCGATTTCGGCTTCAACTACTGGTTCTCCCTCGTCCTCGCCATCACCTTGGCCGCTGCCATGGGGGCCCTCTCCGAGCTGGTGCTGCGCCGACTGTTCAACCGTCCCCGGGTACTGGTGATGGTGGCGACCATCGGACTCTCCCAGGTGCTCTTCGTGTTCACCGCCCTGCCGTTCATCTTGCCCAAGCACCTCTCGGCGCCCTTCCCGGTACCCATCCACCTCTCGTTCACCATCGATAACTTCATCTTCGGGCCCGGCGCGGTGCTCACCTTGATCGTCGCTCCCGTCGTGGCCCTGGCGCTCGCCGTCTTCATCCGGTTCTCGCCGTGGGGGTTGGCCATGCGGGCAATGTCGGAGAACGCCGACTCGGCCCGGCTCTCGGGGGTCTGGGTACGGCGCACCTCGACGCTGGCCTGGACCCTGGCCGGCGTCCTCTCGGCCTTCACGGCGATTCTTGCATCACCGGGTCAGACGAGCGTGCTGACCCAACCGCTCAGCCCCGATCTCCTCCTCTTCGCCCTCACCGCGGCATTGATCGGGGCCATGGTGAATCTGACCGTCTCGTTCGTCGCCGGCATCGCCGTCGGCGTGGTCTACGAGATCTTGACGTGGAACATCTCGTCGACCGCATCGGTCCAGTGCATCATGTTCGCGCTCTTGTTGGCCGTGCTCCTCATCCGGGTCGCCGCCCTTCGAAAAGAGGCGCGCAGCGAGGAGCGGTCGACGTGGCTCATGGGCTCGGCCTCGATGCGTCGGGCCACGAGCGCGTTGCGGACCCGGGTCGGGACGACCGGGGTGGTGCTCACCGTGGTCGTGGCGGCCCTCCTTCCCTTTGTGCTCAGCACCGGCAACTCGTACCTGCTCTCCCAGATCTGCATCTACGGGGTGATCGCCCTATCCCTGACCGTGCTGACCGGCTGGGGCGGTCAGGTATCGCTCGGTCAATTCGGCCTGGTCGCCGTCGGGGCGGTGATGGCGGCCCATCTCGGCACCAGCGTGCCCCTCATCGTGCTCATGCCATTCGCCGGCGCGGTCACCGCCGTCGTGGCCGTGCTGGTCGGCTTACCCGCCCTGCGGGTGCGCGGTCTGTATCTGGCTGTCTCCACATTGGCCTTCGCCCTGTGGATGCAGGTGTCGGTGCTGGCCACGCCCTGCTGGACGGTGCCCTTGGTCGGTAAGCAAGTGTGCACCGGGTTGCCCAGTCCGGCCTCCACCTTGATTTCGCGGCCCACCCTTTTTGGGATCTCGTTGGGCTCGGAGCGTTCCTTCGCCTGGTTCTCCCTGGGCGTTCTCGTCCTGTCGGTGTTGATGGTCCGGGTGTGGCGCGATCGGGGGATCGCCCGACGCCTGGTCTCGGTGCGTGACAACGAGATCGGGGCGGCCGCCATGGGCATTCCGGTGGTGCGGACCAAACTGCTGGCCTTCGCGCTGTCGGGTTTCATGGCCGGCTACGCCGGCGTATGCCTCGCCTTTGCCAGCGAGCGCTTCAGCACCGACACCTTCGATCCGTCCTATTCGATACTGATCATCTCGATGGTCGTCATCGGAGGCCTGGGTTCGGTCCCCGGGGCCGTGCTGGGTGCCATCTACCTGGTCGGGTTGCCGGCCATCTTCGGGACCACCTCGACCATCCAGTTCCTGACCAGTGGCCTCGGGCTGATCGTCTTCATCCTCTACCTGCCCGGTGGCCTGGCCGAGGTGATGCACCGATTGGGTGATCTGGTGACCGACGCGGTGAGCTGGCTGCTCGAGCGCCCAGGTGGGGCGGCCCCAGCCGAACCCGGGGTCACCGACGGGGGCGACGAGCTGCCCGCCCCACTGGCCGGGGAGATGGCCTGATGGATGCGACCGGTCCGGCCCGCCTCGAGATCGAGGACCTGTTGGTGGCCTTCGGGGGACTGCGGGCGGTCGACGGGATCTCTTTGGGCGCTGAGCCCGGCACGATCGTCGGCCTCATCGGTCCGAACGGCTCCGGCAAGACCACCACGCTCGACGCAGTGTCGGGGAATGTCGGCGCAACCGCTGGATCGATCCGGGTCGACGGGGAGGAGTTGACCGACTACCTGCCCGAGGAGCGGATGGCCATTGGCATGGTCCGCTCCTTTCAGGACTGCCGGCTCTTTCCTGAGCTGTCGGTCGAGGACGTGCTCATGATCTGCGAAGACGCCCGCCGCGCCGTCGGCGTCGTCTCCTCGACGATCCAGATGCCCTGGGCCCGGCGGGCCGAACGCAACAAGCGCCAGGCAGTCGACGCGGTGATCTCCTCGTTCGGGCTGACCCGTTTCCGCCACCACCGGACCGCCGAGCTGTCGACCGGGACGAGGCGCGTCGTAGACCTCGCCTCGATCGTGCTGGCCCGACCCCGCCTGCTCCTCCTCGACGAGCCCACAGCTGGTATAGCCCAGCGGGAGGCCGAAGCCTTCATCCCGCTGCTGCGACGCCTCCACCAGGTGGCAGACTGCACCATCTTGTTGGTTGAGCACGACGTGCCGCTCGTCTTCGAGCTCTGCTCGAAGGTGGTGGTGATGGAGACGGGAACGGTCGTGTCCTCGGGCACCCCCGACCAGGTGAGCCGCGACCCCCGGGCGCTGGCCGCCTATCTCGGGGCGAGTGCCGAGGCGCTCGCCGTGTCCGGTCCGGTGGTGGAACCAGATCGGGGAGGAGAGCCCACTGATGGGGGATAGACCGATGGGGACGAGCCGGTGGAACCCGCTGTATGTGGTGAAAAGGAGCGCACGGCGCTTCCGTCGCCGGCCTGTCTCAACCCAGCTGCGCACCGTGGCCCTGGTGGTGGCGGTCACCGCCGGTGCGGTGCTCTACGTGGCCATCGCCCCCGCGGCCCCACCACCCGCCATCTCGGCGGCCGCGGCCCAGTTCGGCTCGAGCGGGACCCCGAGTGCGGTCAACCAGGCCAGCACCAGCACCCGGGGCATCGTGGGCAACACCGTCAACGTGGTGTTTCCCGTCGTCGCCCTCAACTCGCTGGCCGGCAAGGAGGGGTTCGCCCAGGACGTGGAGTTCGGCGAGCAGACCAAGGCGATCCATTTCTTCGTGAACCAGATCAACAAAGCAGGCGGCATCCACGGGAAGAAGATCAACGCCATCATCGCCAACTTCGACCCAACCAACGAAGCCGACATGCGCGCCTTGTGTAAGGACTGGACCGAGGGCACCCCGGCTGCCTTCGCCGTCATCGACGGTGCGGGGACGTGGACCGGCGACAACCAGCTCTGCATCACCCAAGAGGGCCATACCCCTCTCATCAGCCAGTGGACGACAGTGACCAACTGGACACAGAAAGGTGCGCCCTACCTGTGGTGGACCGGACCAGATGATGCGGCCGTCCTGCAGGCCACGGTCAACTGGGGATTGAGTTCCGGTCTGCTCGGCGGGAACCGCAAGGTGGGCGTGATCGCCGGCGACCGGGCCAGCGACCAGGCGGCCCTCAACCAGTACCTCTTGCCCGACCTCGAGCGGGCGGGCGTGACGCCGGTGGTCGAGACCATCGCTGCAGACCCCGCCGAGACCGCCACCACCAACACCGATGCTCCTCTTGTGGTCCAAAAACTCAAGTCGGCCGGGGTGAACTCGGTGATCCCGCTCATCCCGTTCAACGCCTTCTTCCCCGTGGTCAACGCCGAGACCCAGGACAACTACTTTCCGAAGCTCTTGTTGAGCGACTACGAAGAGTCGATCACCGCCGCCCTCGGGTTGATCCCTGTCCCCGACGAGCAGGCCCTCGATGGCCAGCAGGGTGTGACCACCGAGACGCTTGGCGGCTTCGACGACAACCGGCCCGAGAGCCAGGGTGGCTACGACCCTGGCGTGCGCAGCTGTTATAACGACTGGCACAAGGCTTATCCGAATCGCGTCGGGACCTCGCAGAGCGCCTTCATCGAAGAGCAGGGCCCGATCCAGGCATGGTGCACGTCCATCCGCCTCTTCGCAACCGCGGCGCGCAATGCCGGGACGATCCTCAACCGGCGGACCTTCGTCCAGGCGATGTCCAAGATCACCGACTTCCCCGGTGGCTACACCCCGACCCTCAGCTACGGGCCCAACAAGTACTACGGGCCGACCCAGTACCAAGTGGTCGAGTTGCACAACAACGTGCCACCGACGTCCGCCTGCAAGTTGAAGACGAACCAGCAGCCCCAGGGGACCTGTTGGGTCGTCATCCACCCCTTCCAGCCCCTACCCATCGTCACCCCGGCCCCCGGGTAGCTCCGAGGAACGGTGGGCGGTGTCGCACGTCCGATCTGGGTTGGCGCTGGGGACCGTGACCATCGCTTAGAACAACCAGTGCAGGCTGCCGGCCCGCACCAGCACGACCACCCCGATGATGCAGTAGACGATCGGGGTCAGCCACGCTCCGGTCCGCCCCACGGCGCCCTGGGTGCGCGGGTGGCGCCCTAGGGCAAACGCACCCCAGCAGAGCAACAGGTCGAACACGATGAAGCACAGGACCACCGCGGCCCCTCCCAAAAGCGTGCTCTCATGGAACAAGGGTATATAGACGGCCAGGTTGTCCCCGCTGCTCCCGACGGTGACCAGCGCGGCGGTGATCACGCCACCGGCGACCGGCCACCGGGTGTTCGCTTCTCGATCTCGGTTCGCGCCCCGGCGGGCGAGACCGAGGAACGCCCGAACCCCCAGGGCGAGAGGGATGAGCCCGAGTGCTCCGATCCACGCAGTCGGTATCTCGAAAAGGGCCGCAGCCCCCGCCGCACTGGCCGTGACCACGAGAGCAAAACCGAGGAGCTGACCGATGGTGATCCGGCGCACCCGGTGGGGTGGCGCGGCCGCGTACTGTGCGGAGGCCAGGAGGAAATTATCGATGTTCGTGCTCACGAAGGAGACCGCGGCAATCCCGATCAATGCGGCACCCACGAAGTGACCGTAGCGCCCGCGGCCCAGAGCGCAACATCCGAGAAGCCTGTCTAACATCTGGGCCATGGAGACGACCGGACTGTCGGCTCGCTACCAGGAGATCATCTCTTTGGCCGAGTCCAGCTCGTTCGACGGAACCGACGGTGAATGGACATCGGCGATGGTGCTGGCCCACCTGGCCCTCAACGACCGCTTGCTGGTCGAGGGGTGCACGAGCGGCACCTATGACAACGCCGAAGCGGTCGACGACGAGGTGTTACGCCAAGAGATTGATCCCATCGCGGCGCTGAAGGTCTCGAACCAACTTCTGCTCCTGCATCTGGCCACTCCCACCGGCGAGCAGGCGGAGAGGGAGATCGATGTCCGCATCGTCGACGGCGGTGAGGTCCGGGTGGACCAGCCGATGACGATCGGTCGGCTCATGGATATCCACGCCGAGGTGCACTTCCCTGAGCCACCTCCGTCAGCGCTCGGGCCTGGTGGCCCGGGCGCCGGGTTGAACGCGCCGGCCTCAGGGCTTGGGCATCGCCGGCCCGAAAGGCCGGTCGCCCCGCAACGTGACGCGATGGGCGAATCGGGGAGCCTGGCCGTAGTCGTCCAGTGCGTAGTGCAGCGTCGCCCGGTTGTCCCAGAACGCCACTGAGCCTGCCCGCCAGCGAAAGCGGCAGGTGTACTCGGGCTTCTCGCAGTGGTGGTAGAGGAGTTCCAAGATGGCGTTGCTCTCCATCTTCGAAAGGCCCAGCAACATCTGTGTGAACTGTCCGTTGACGAACAGGCCGTTGCGCCCATTCTCCGGATGGGTCCGGACCACCGGGTGCAGCGCCGGGAGCAGCTTCTCCCGCCGCTCGCCGTTCCAGTCGTAGCCGCCCCGCTCGTCGACTTCGGCGGCGAACCACGGATCGAAGTGGATGGCAATCAACGTGTCGCACATCTTGCGGACCGGTTCGGCCAAACCATCGTAGGCATCCTGCAGACTGGCCCACATCGTGTCCCCGCCGACTTCGGGAGCCTCGAGCATATAAAGGATCGAGGCCAGAGGCGGGGTGTCGAGGAAGGTGATATCGGTGTGCCACCAGCTGGCTCGATCCAAGCGGCTGTCGATGGCCAGCACCTTCTTGTTGCCCTCGATCGCCGGGATCACCGGATGGCCTTCGGTGACCGCACCGAACTGGTTGGCGAAGGCCTCTTGTTGTTCGGCCGACAGTGCCTGATCACGGAAAAAAATGACGTGGTGGTGGTTCAAGGCGGCTCGCACCTGGGCCACCACCGCCTCTCCGAGGGGCTTGGCCAGATCGAGGCCGCCGATCTCAGCGCCGATTGTCGGGGAGAGCGGACGCACGTCCAGCTCGGTTGCGATCGTCATGGATCAAGTGTGCCCCACCGCCCGGCGAACCTCAACCGCCGGGCCACCTATCGTGGGTCGGGCGCCCGTGCCCCTCGGGCGTCGCCAAGACACGGAGGGCCACGTGACGATCAGCGCGCCGACCGGCAAGAAGCGCAACTATTCGTCCTGGTTCCAGTGGGTGACCCGGCTCATGGAGACCACCCAACAGGACCCACTCGACGTCACCAACCTGGCTGGATTCGACCCCTGGCGGGTCCGCTGCCGCAGTCGCCTGGACGAGTTGCTCGGACAGTTCCCCAAGCGGGTGCTGCCCGACGTCGAAACGCTCGAGACCGTCCAGTGCGAGGGTTACCGGCGAGAGAAGATCGTCTTTGACTCTGAGGACACGATGTCGGTGCCGGCCTATCTGCTGGTGCCCGACGGTCGATCCCTCCCCGGCCCCGCCATCTTGGCCTGCCACGGCCACGGCCCAGGCAAGGACGTGGTCTGCGGTCTCGTCAGCACCGAGGCGCCCAATGGGGACTACGCGGCGCAGTTGGCCCGGCGCGGCTACGTCGTACTTGCGCCGGATCTGCGGTGCTTCGGGGAACGGGCCGACTGGAATCCCCCCGACCACTACGCGTGCGACACCAACCTCGTACACGCCGTGATGGCCGGCTGGAACCCGATCGCCCAGAACCTCTGGGACCTGGCCCGGTCCCTCGACGTCCTCGCCGAGCATCCGCTGGTCGACGCCAAACGCATCGGGATGGTGGGCCTCTCGCTCGGGGGGACGATGACCCTGTTCCTGTCCGCCTTCGACGACCGGGTGGCGGTCGCCGTCGTCAGCGGGTTCCTCTCTAGTTGGGCCGAGTCGCACAAGGTGCCGTGGAACATGTGCGGCTCCCAGGTAATGGGGGGCATGCTCGGGCGTCTCGAGCACGTCGATCTCGGGGCTCTCATCGCCCCGCGGCCTCTGTTGGTCGAGACCGGTACCGAGGACATGCTCTTTCCGGTGGCCGCGGCGAGCGAATCGGTCGGCCAGCTTCGCGCCGTCTACCAGCGCTTCGGCGCGAGCGACCGCATCGTCCACGACGTTTTCGTCGGCGACCATCAGTGGCACGGGCTGGCCGCCTACCCCTTCCTCGACCGCTGGCTCGGACACACACCGCCCGACCCGTGAACCGAGCGGTGCCCGCTCTCATTCGAACTCGTCGAGCGTGGCGGGTGCCCCGGGTCTGGCTGGGGCCGGCTCAGTTCTCCTGGGCCTGATCGCTGGCCATCAGCTCATTGAGCCGATCCAATGTGCGCTCCATATCGCGACGCGTCTTGTTCGAGTAGATATTTCCGAGCTTTAGGAGGACTCGCTGATGATCAGGGGTGATGTCCCAGCTCTCTCGGACCAGGGTCCCGCCGCTCACCGGCTCCAGCTCGTATCGCCAGATCCTCCCTGCGGTGAATCGACCCATCGCTCCTTGTGGGCCGGTTTGCCATGCGATCCGCCGGTTCTCTTCGAACTCGACGACTTTGTTCACCGTCGAGTATCGGACAAACAACTTCATTCCCATGCCGAAGGTCGTGCCCAGGGCCAGGCGCTGCGATGCGCCATCGTTGGCACCCTGGAGCATGTCGGAACCATCGATCAACGAGTGTTTTGTTGCGTCCGCCAATACATCGAAGATTGCTTCTGAAGCAACCGGGATCATCTTTTCAACCGAGAGTACATAGCCCTTCATTGCCATCTCCTCGTCTCGTCGCGATGAACATCCCCCGGCGACAGGCACCGTACCGTGTTGTTGGTCTAGATGACGGTGCCCTCATGGATTGAGGTGCTGCCGGATCCTCGGATCACCACATGCAGATCGGACCCCTCCGGGTCGAACCAGGGGGGATTCTCGAACCCGAGGCGGTGCGCGTCGTGGCTGCCGAGAGGGGTCAATGCTCCGATTGGCCACTCTCCGCGCCAGAGGGTGATCTCGCCCCGACCGGACAAAGCGAGGACCACCCTGCGGGCCAGCGCGATCTTCTCGGACCCCGGTACATCGGGAAAGTGCGTGTTCATGTGCCAGACGACCTCCCACAACCATTGGTCGTCTGCAGAGCTCAGATCGTCGAGGAGACGTCCGGCGACGACGTCGTCTGCGGGAAGGCGGGCAGAGTTCATGGACGGATTATGCCCGCTCAGATCCAGCGATTCCCCGGACACCGGTGCCAAAACGTTCGTTTGTGGCACACGGGCGTGTAGAAGTCCGCAGCACCGACCGACATTTGTGCAACTCGAGGCTCAGGCCGTGGGTACCGCCCCCACGATGTTCTTTACGCTCACCCCGAGGCCCGGGAGCGATCCCTGGCTGACGGCGTCACCGAAGGCGAAGACCCCCCCGTCAGAGCCGATGAGCCAGTAGCCCCCGCCGTCGGGGGTGGGCACGATGCTCACGATGTTCGAAACACTGACGCCCAGGCCCGGGAGTGAGCCGTGCGACGTGGCGTCGCCGAAGGCGTAGACGGCCCCATCGGCCCCGACCACGTAGTAGCCCTGGCCGTCGGTGGTGGACGCAATTGCGGTGATGTTGGTCACGTGGACTCCGGTGCCGGGCAGTGATCCGAAGAATGATGCGCTCCCGAAGGTGAAGACCCCGCCGTCTTTGCCGACCAAGAAGTAACCCCCACCACCCGGACTGGCCACGATGCCGACAATGTCGTTCACCTGCACCCCCATACTGGGCAGCGATCCGAAGAATCCCGAGGACTGGCCGGTCGGGAACACGAAAACCCCACCATCGGATCCCACCAGGTCATAGCCGGTGAAGTTGTTGGTGGGCACGATGCCGACCACGTTGTTGACGTTGACCCCTAATCCGGGGAGCGATCCGAAGAAACCCGAGGACTGGCCGGTCGGGAACACGAAGACCCCACCATCGGATCCCACGAGGTTGTAACCGGCGAAGTTGTTGGTGGGCACGATGCCCACGATGTTGTTCACTTTGACGCCCAAGCCCGGGAGCGACCCGAAGAAGCCTGAGGACTGCCCGGTCGGGAACACGAAGACCCCACCATCAGAGCCCGCAAGGTCATAGCCGGGGGTCGGTGGTGCCGGAAGAGCCCCCTGCAGCTCGAACGCCCCGGCTTCACAATTGGTGTACCCGGTTCCCGGTCTCGGCAGGCCCCGCTCGTCGGTGGTGAGCGAACAGGCGCTCTTCGGCACCTCTCCAAAGGCCGAACTCGACGTGGTGATCGCTTCGGTCTGTGGTCCGGTCGACCCATTGGCGCCAAGCGTGAGCGAACCGATGGACGTCGAACCCGAAACGCTGTTGGAGCCGAATCCACAGGTGGCGTCGTCAGCGACGTTGAAGCTCGCATCGGTCACGGTTCCGTGGCAATTGCCTCCTTGGCGATGATTGGACAAGAGGGAATTGGCTAAGGACGTCGACCCACCGATGTTCAAGACGCCACCCGCAGCAGTGCCGAAGAGCAGCAGGCCGCCGAGTCCAATGGAGTCGTGGGAGAGCGTGTCGTTCTCGAGGGTGCTGGTTCCGCTGTCGTTGACAACCCCACCACCGTTCAGGGCGGCATCATCGGAGAGCGTGTCGTTGTCGAGGATGGCGGTGCTCTTGTTGTAGACCCCACCCCCATAGCCGCCGGCTGCGGTGTCTTCGGAGAGAGTGTCGTTTTCGAGGGTGATCGTGCCAAAGTCGTTGTACACACCGCCGCCGTTGCCACCTGCTGCCGAATCGCCCGAAATCGTGTCGTTGGTCAGCGTGACGCTTCCGCCGTCGCTGTACACGCCGCCGCCATCAGCGGACCCTCCAGCAATAGTGATCCCATCGATCGTCACCGGACTCGAACCGGTCTCGATCGTGAAGTCGCTACCCGTTCCACCGTCATCCAGGGTGGTTGTCGAGGAGCCGTCACCTTGGATCGTGAGAGTGTCGCCAGCCGGTACTTTGATGCTCATCGCGGTCTCACTGTAGAAACCAGCTGCCACGTCAAGAGTCACAGCGGAGTTCGAGAGTGCCTGAGCTGCGACCACGCCATCTTCGATGCTGAAACAGGCACCTGCACCCGGCGCGGTGCAGCCAGTCGAGGCCGTCCCCAGCGAATTGTCGACGTAAAGAGTAACTGAGGATATCGCTGCGGCCCCCGACGCAAAGCCAGCGAGGGAGCCAGCGCTGAGCAGGAGCCCGAGAGCGATCACGGCGCCCGGGCGAACCTGGTTCGGTCCCCGAGCGTTGACCACGAGGCCTGCTCGCCGCTGACGTCGTTGACACAATGCGCTCAGAGCCATGTGAACCTCTTTCAGGTGGCAGTGGCAGAGGGGCCCAAACCCAAGCTAGTTGATCAGCCGGTCGTCTTCCCTCGTTACGAGACACAATGCTGTGTGAGGCCACACAAGGTACGAAGCAGTTGCCTGATCGCCGCGCTCGGGTGGGTAGTGGGACGCACCCAGATGGTCGGGCTGCGGTCATCCACGTCTCCGTCATGCATCCACGCACACCCATATCGGCACTGGCGTCCCGGGAAGGTCAACAAGACGCGCGGCCATCTGGGGGCAATGCCGAGTTAGTGTTTCACGAGCAATCCGGCTGATCCGTGGTCGAGGTACAAGGCTGCATTCCCGGCGCCGCGCAGGGCCGTGGCCGGACAGTCGGTGCTGCGTGGGCCCTCGAGCGTGGCACGCACCGGTTCGGCCTTGCGAGCCTCGGGCACGATGGCCAACACCCGCCGGGCTGCCAGCAGGGCCGGGATTGTGACGGTGATGGCCCTGTCGGGTACGGCACCCACGTCGGCGAAGTGCCCCTCGTTGACCTGCTGGCGCCGGCAGGCAAGGTCGAGTTCGACCACTTTCACGTCGAGGGGGTCGTCGAAGTCGGCAACCGGGGGGTCGTTGAAGGCCAGATGGCCGTTCTCCCCGATGCCCAGGCAACATAGGTCGAGCGGGTAGGTGCGCAGGAGCCCGGCGTACCGCTCGCACTCGCCATCGGGCTCGGCCAGGCCGTCCACGAAGTGGACGGCCTGCGGGTGGGCACGCTCGGCGATGCGCTGGTGGATCCAACGTTGGAAGCTTGCCGGATGGTCGGGTCCGATCCCGATGTACTCGTCCATGTGGAAGATCACCGTCGCCGACCAAGGCACGCCCGAGGTGCGTTCGACCAATTGCTCGACGAATGCCAGCTGGGAGTTGCCGGTGGCGAACATGGCGTGGGCCACCCCACGGTCGGCCACCGCGGTCGCGATGATCGCTGCCGCTTCGTTGGCCGCGGCCCGGGCCATGGCGTGTACGTCCCCGTAGATCATCACGTCGAGGGTGTCGACTTTTCGCTGCTCAACCGGGTCCATCGGCGCACTGTAGGCCGATGTCGGGAAGACTGGTCTGATGCGCGTCGTCGATGTACCCGACACCGCCCGTTTGAGGGCGGCTTCTCAAGCGGTACGCCGTCACCTGGTCCCGACCCCGGTGACCCGAGCACCCCTGCTCGGGCGCCACGTTTCGTTGAAGCTGGAGACCTTTCAGCCGACCGGCTCGTTCAAGGTGCGGGGCGGTCTGGCGGCGGTCACCGCGGCCCACGATCGACAAGCCGGCAGGCGACTGGTTGCTGCGTCGGCCGGCAATCACGCGCTCGGGATTGCTTTCGCCGCGGATCGGATCGGGGCCGAGGCGACGGTGGTGGTGTCGGAGAACGCGTCGGCGGCCAAGGTGTCGGCCCTCGAGCACTTTGACGTCGAGCTGGTACGCCACGGGTCGGGCTACGACGAGGCAGAAGCCCTCGCCCTGCGGTTGGCCGAGGAGAAGGGCGGCCGGTTCGTCTCGCCCTACAACGACGCCGACGTGATCGCTGGACAGGCCAGCTGCGCCGAAGAGCTGTTGGACGAGATTCCGGGCCTCCGCACTATCGTCGTCCCGGTGGGCGGAGGTGGATTGGTATCGGGCATCTGCCTTGCCACCGAGGGCACCGGTATCCGGATCGTCGGTGTTGAGCCCGCGCAGGCCCCGGCCATGACGGCCGTCCTCGCCGCCGGGCACGGGTCACCGATCACCGTCGGAGCGACCATCGCCGACGGACTGGCCGGCAACATCGAGGACGGGTCGGTGACCATCGACATCTGCCGACGGCGGGGGATCGAGATGTTGGCGGTCACCGAGGACCAGATCCGGGCCGCCATCTGTTTCTTGGCCGTAGAACACGGGGTGGTGGCCGAAGGGGCTGGGGCTGTGGCGGTGGCCGCCCTGCATTCCGGACTCTTCGCCGCCGACAGCCGCCCAACAGCGGTGATCGTTACCGGCCGCAACATCGAACCATCGCTGCTCGGGTCAATCCTGGCCGAGTGAGCCAGAATCTGGCGCGTGCTCCGAGCGGGGCACAAGAGGGGAGCGAGATGGCCACGGTCGAACTGGGTGAGGTGACCATCGCCTACGACGTGATGGGCGAAGGTGACCCCCTCGTGCTCGTCGCCGGCTGTGGTGCCCCAGCCGGGGCCTGGCATATCGGCCTCGCGCCCAAGCTGGTGGCTGCGGGCTACCAGGTGATCACCTTTGACAACCGCGGGGTGGCGCTTTCCTCCTCGCCGCCCGCCCCGTACTCGATCGACCAGATGGCTGGGGACACCGTGAGCCCCCTCGACCATCTCGGCTTCGATGAACCGGTGCGGATGGCCGGCCACTCCATGGGTGGTTGGATCACCGAGACCCTCATGGCCGAGCACCCTGACCGCATCCGGGCCGCCGCCCTCATGGGATGTGCCAACAAGCCGACGGCCTGGGAGAAGGCGATCACCACCGTCGAGCGGGACCTCTCGCGGGACTACCCCGACCTGCCCTCCTTGTTCTACGCCACCGAGACGCTGCGTTACCTGCCCAACCATGAACTCCAAGACGATGACGTGGTCGACGCCTGGCTGTCGCTCATCGCCGAACTCGAGCCGTGGCCAAACCCGGGGCGCCTCGGCCAATACGAGGCCTGCCTTGCCTGGTCGACCGACCCGACCCGGACGGCCGTGTGGCCGACGCTGCGGGTCCCGTGCCTCATCGTGGCCTTCGAGCACGATGTCGACTCGCCGCCCGCCGGTGCCCGCGAGGCGGCCCGCATCATCCCAGGGGCGCGCTACGTGGAGGTGCCCGGGGCGAGCCACATCGGGATCTTCACCCACATCGACTCGGTGGCCGACGCGCTCATCGACTTCTTCGCCGCAACAGCATGAGCCCGGAGCGGTTCTACCAGTCGGCCCAGCCCTCTGGGGTGACCGAACCGGTGATCGTGCGCGGGTCGACCGGTCCTCGGGTGTCTGACGCGGCGTAGACGGCGAAGCAGAGTTGGAGGACCTTGACCGCTTCGGCCGGGGTCATGGCCGCCGGGCTCCCCGTCAGCAACGAGTCGATGAAGTGGGCCGAAGAGCGGGCGAACCCGGTCGCCCAGTTGGCGTCGACATCGGTGAACTCGGTGGTGGTGATCTCGTTGTCCTTGCCCCGGTAGAGGATGACCGGGGCCAGGTCGAGCATCTCGCCGGTGGCCCGAGTGACCCACAGCATCCCCTCGTCACCTTGGATCTCGAAGAACTCGTCGGCCCCGTAATAGCTCGAACGCATGTACATCTGGGGGGCGTAGTAGACCTCCATCACCCCGATCAGCCCGGGGTCCTCGTACTCGAAGATGGCCGCGCAGGGTTCGAAGAACAGGTCGCGCCGGCGAACGACCGCTTGCACCGAGGTGATGTCCTGGTCCACGAGCCACAGGGCCATCGCGTACTTGTGCACCATGTCGTCGAAGAGGTGGCCCCCCGGGCTGCGCTTATCGAGACGCCAGCCGTAGCCTTCGGGCCGCAGGTTGGCCTGGAAGGCCGAGTCGGTCTGCCCGACCACCGTCTTGATACGAATGCCGGTCGGCCGTCCGATCGCTCCTTCGGCGATCAGTTGCTTGGCCAACTCCAAAGGGGGGTAGTGCACGAAACACTCACTGATCCGTAGAGTCTTGTCGGCCTTGGCTGCGGCCTTTTCCAACTCGAGGCCGTCGTCGACCGAGTTGGTCACCGGTTTTTGCACCGAGACGTGTTTGCCGGCGTCTAGGGCGTCCAGCACATGACGATGGTGGAGGTGGGTGGGGGTGAGCACCTCCACGGCGTCGATGTCGGGATCGGCCAGCATCTTGTGCAGGTCGGTGTAGACCGTGGGCACCCCCCACCGCTCGGCGGCCTCGCTGGCCAGAGCGCGGTCAACATCGCAGACGGCGACAACGTCGCACGCCGGGTGTGCGAGGTATCCCGCCACGTTCATATCCGCGATGTTTCCCGCGCCGAGCACTGCCAATCGGACCCGGTTCATGCAAGCCTCCCCGTGGCTCCCCGCGGTGCCCTCGCACCCAGCCGGAGGAGACGATAGTCACTCCGCCAACCGCGGGGCGAAGTCGGCCCGGCAGGCGAGCCCTCGGGCTGGTCCGAAGTGGTCCGCCTACAGCGGGCGGTCTTGCTGCATTTCGACGGTGTTGCCAGCGGGATCGCAGAACCAGATCTGGCGTACCCCCTCGGTGGTGACTCCGACGCACTCGATGCCCCGTTCTTCGAGCTCGGCCACAGCGGCGTCCATGTCTTCGACCCCGAGACAGAAATGGGGTCCGGTTGGGTCGATCCCCGAACCGCGAGACGCTGCGTCGACCAGGTGCACCTGGGCCCCCCCGGCGGAGAACCAACGGCCGCCAACCCCGGGGATGTCGGGGCGAGTGGCCGAGGCGAGGCCGAGAACGTCTGCGTAGAAGCGATCCGCCTCCTTCAGATCCCCCGACACGTTGACCGACGCGTGCATGATGCGGGTCACTTTCACAGGGCACCTCCAATATGCGCCGACTTCGATCCCGGGTTCTCAGTGGGACGTGGTGCCGACCCTACTTTGGGATCGGGGTGTGGTGTGGCCGCTCCCGGCGCCAGTCGGGATCCGGCGCAGGTGCGAGGTTGCTCCAGATACAGTGCTGCTGAGTCGGCACAAGGTTGCGGTCGTTGCTCCCCCCGCACGGCCGTGACCCTGTGCCGACTCTCGACAGCACCGAGCCCTGAGCTGCATAGGCGCGCTGACTCGGCGGGCGGAAGGCGGTCACGTGGTCTACACGCAGGTCCAGAACCGACGGCAGGCGTACCGTCGGTAGCGACCAGAGCACCATGAGCCGACCGCGATGCTGACGATCGCGGCCTACGCCTTCGGCGCCCTGATCGGGATTGGGGTCACCAGAGCCGGACCCAGGGTCCAACGGGACTGGCCGATCTACCTGCGCGCCCAATTACTGGTCACCGCGGCGACTGTCGGGTTCTTCGCCGCCTGGGGGCTCACCGCCCCGCGGGAACTGGCCGGGCCGTTCCTGATCGCCGGGGTCGGTTGGGTGCTCCTGGCCGCCGCCGTCCTCGCCCGAAGGAAGGCCTCACTCGGTGAGGCCGCTCTCGAGGCCTGGGCGGCCGGACCCAACGGTGCCTTCTGGGCGCTCCCGGTCGCCGGGATCTGGGCCGGATCTCCGGCCATCATGATTGCCGCCCTGGCCAACGCCCTGTTCGCCGCACCGAACGCCGTATGCATTCATCTCATGCGTCGCGACGCCCCGGTGCGCCAGCGTCACCGGACGAGCTGGGTCGACCAATCGGCGCTGCTCGCTCTCGCTGTCGGTCTCCTCCTCCACTTCGCCGGACCCGCCCCCCGGTGGTCTCACGTGGTGCTCGGTGTCTCAGGACCGGTACTCGCCTTCACCGGCGCCGCCCTGTTCATCGGCTCGGTCATCCACCCGCACAACCTGACCGTTGACCGGGCCACCTCCTCGATCTTCCGGTGGCTCTGGTTGTCGGCGTTGCGGGCCGCGTACCTGCTGCCGATCGCGCTGTTCGCTTCTTCGAGGCCGCTCCAGATCGTCGCCGTGCTCTGCGCTCTCGGTGCACCGGCCTTCAATCCGATCCAACAAGCAGTCCTCTACGGCTACCGCTCGAGTGTCGTAAATACGGCGGTGCGTTGGGGCTGGTTGGCCCTCCCCCTCGGCTTGGCGGTGACCTGGTTGGCCTGAGCCTCGGCGTTCAGCGATGTCGCGACCGACGATCGTCCAGGATCTCGCGCCCGTGCTGCACACCAGAGGCGAAGAAGGCCAGCCACAGAGAGAGGAGAAGGCGCAGAAAATGCAGGCCGCGCGGGACGGTGATGATCGGGAGCGCCCACAGAACCACGATGGCCAGATCGAACAGATGGGTCTTGAAGCACCGGCCCGGGGTCGCAACGAGCCACATCCGGGTGGCGTAATCGGCCGTGATCGGCTGGCTGCGCCGGCCCCGGAGAGGTGGCGGGTCTCGTCGCCGATCAGCGGACTGATCAGCCGAACGCCCCCGCCTGGCGCGCCGTGGCGATGCGGGCGTCGTCCCAGCCGAGCACCTCGCGCAGCACGTCGTCGGTGTGCTCACCCACCGTCGGCGCCTTGGTCGGAGCGGGAAGTGCTTCGCCCACGAACTTGATCGGGCCGGGCAGCTCGTCGGCCCCGAGATCGCTGGCCCGGTAGAGGGGGAAGCGGTCTTGGAATTGGGGGTCCTCGAGCAACGTCTTCGGCGTGTTCACCGGGGCGATCGGGGTGTTGACCCGGCCGCCGAACTCGAGCCATTGCGCCGCGGTCTTGGTGGCGAAGATGGCCTTCAACTCGCCTTGAAGCTCCCGGTTCCCCCTGGCGTGGTCGGCAAACGTCGAGCCGGGCCACCGCTCGAAGAGATCCTGACGGTCCAACGCGTTACAGAAGTTCTTCCAGAAGGCCTGTTCGGAGGCCATAAAGAGCACGTGGCGCCCGTCGGAGGCCTCGTAGACCTGGTAACGCACGCCTTCTTTCATGCCGGCCGTGCCCGGCGCCCGCCGTTCGTAGTTGTCTGCCTTGTTCCCCGTCACTTCTGACTCGGGGCGCTCGTAGGCTCGCCAGCTCTCGCTGCGGTACCAGTCCATGGCGGCCGCCGCGTCGGCTTGGGCGATCTCGAGAAAGGAGCCCTCCCCGGTCGCCCGGGCCCGGATGACTCCGGCGAGGATGCCGAGCGCTCCGAACAGCGGTCCAGCATGGATGCCGATGGACGCGTGTTCGGGGATGTAGGTGAAACCCTCCTCGTCGGTCGCCACGTTGACGATCCCGGCCCAGGTGTCATAAGCGATGCCGTGGCTCGGATAGTCCTTATAGGGCCCCGTCATTCCGTAGCCCGAGATGGTGCAAAACACGATCTTGGGGTTGATCTTCACCAGCTCGTCGAAGCCGAGCCCCCGGCGGGCCAGTCCGCCGGGCCGCATCGCTTCGACCACGACGTCGGCACTCCGGGCCAGTTCGCTGAACGCAGCGACTCCCGCGTCGGATTTCAGGTCGAGTACCAGGCTGCGTTTCCCCCGGTTGAGGTGGAGGTGCATCAGCGAGACGCCTTCGACGATCGGCCATGTCATCTCGCGGATGTAGTCGCCCTGGGGCGGCTCCACTTTGATCACCTCGGCCCCGAGATCTATCAGGGGCATGGTGATGGCCGCCGGCCCGAGGGCCGAAGCCTCGATGATCCGGATGCCGTGCAGCGGGGGGGTGGTGGCCATGGTCGGGGTCTCCTGTTCGGACCCCGGCATGGTAGTGACCGTGCGATGGCTCGTCAGGTCCGAGCCACCCCGCAGCGTGCGTGACCTCGGAACGGAGCGCATGCCCAGCACCGGCCGGGCGATTCGGTCAGTTGAGGCTCTCCAGGGTGAACTCCGAGGAGTCCTGCCACTCGAGCTCCCATGGCCCGTCGGTGACCGCTTCGATCTCCACGTCGACGGGCAGTTGGACCGGCTGGACCACCGTCCCCTCGGTCATGACGACCGGCAGTGTCGCGATCCACGACCCACCGGGAACGGGACCCGAACCGTTGCCGTTGACTCCCAGGCCGCCGGGGGACTCGTACACGCCGATCATGGTTGGACTGGCGTTGGCCACACCGCTGTCGCCGACCCAGGGAACCGGGACGTCACAGCGGAAGGCAAGGGAGCTGCCGATGGCGTGGTGGCGTTCGAGGATGCCGACCCAGATCTCGGGGACCCCGACGACGACACCGACCCGCCCGTCCGGATCGCTGTTCCAGTCGCCGACCACCCCGCGCGAGCTGGTCACCACGTAATGGGGCTTCCCGCCAAAGGTGAGGGTCTTGGCCGGTACGGACCACGGGAGGAGGAAGAGCCGGACCACGTCGCGGGTGGTGGCGACCCGGACCGGGCGGCCGTCGGACTTCATGGGGCGAAGCCCCATCACGAGGTGCTCTTCGGCGGACAAGGGGCCCGGCGAGCCGTCGGGCTCGGCTTCTTCGATCTGCCAGGGATCGCCCTCGATGACTTCGAAAGCGCGCCCGCCGGTCGCTCCCACTGCTTCTATGAGATCGTGCAGGCCGTCGGACTTCTGCTGGAGCACGATCTTGGGCAATCGCCGGTGACCGACGCAGAGCACTTCACGGCCAGCGGTGTCGGTTGCCAGCTCGAATCTTCCCGATTCAAGGATCGCTGCTTCCAGCGGGGACATGGGCGTGTAGATGATCATTCCGCCCTCCTTACTGTCTGTGTGGAGAGTCCTCCCGAACCCCTGTGCCCGCCCAGCCATTTCCCAGCGAATCGGCGTCATCGACGCCTTCAATGTGATCTCCAAGTGTAACTATTCCATCTCTGCGGGGACCTGGCCAGTGCGAATAGGAAGAGTCCCTGGTAGTGGCGTTAAAATGACTTCGGCACCAGGGCGATCGGGGTCAGGCCGCCACTGGATCTGAACTCCAGCAGCCTCGAGCCATCGGCGGCCGCCCGGGTCCCGCGTTGCTCAGGTGCGGCGGGGCTCGAGTCGCCGGGCCCGGCCCGGCTCTTGGGAAGGCATCGATTGCGCCGTCGCCAGCGGGTACGCCGGTTGGTTGTCGGCGATCTCGAAAAGGTCGCCCTGGGTGCAGCCCTTGGCCGCCACGTACGTCGGGTCGTCGGTGGTGGCCGGAAGGGCGGGCAGCGATTGCCGCGAGTTGTTCATATGCAGCGTGGCGGTCAGATCACCGACGGTCTTGCGCCGCCAGGCCGAGATGTTGGGCGCGGTGACTCCGAAGCGCTCTTCTAAGAACCGGAGCTGAGAGGTGTGGTCGAACGTCTCCGAGCAGACGTAACCCCCTCGGCTGAAGGGTGACACGACGAGGAGCGGTACCCGGAAGCCGAGGCCGATGGGCCCGGCGATGCCCTGGGCGGCGCCGGGCAGCGGGTCCACGCTCAGGTATTCACCCGGGGTCCCCGGAGGTGGCGTGGGGGGCGCCACGTGGTCGAAGAAGCCGTCGTTCTCGTCATACATGTGAAACAACACGGTCTTGGACCAGACCTCAGGGTTCGAGACCAGGGTCGTCAGCACCTGGTCGGTGAACCATTCACCGAGGAACGAGGGCGCCGGCGGGTGTTCGTCGTAGCCGACCGGTGTGCTGATCCAGCTCACCTTGGGCAAGGTGCCATTTTTCACATCGGCGACAAAGTCGTTCGGGAAGGTGGGGAGGAAGGCCTTCTGATAGAGCACAGAGCTCGGGTTCTCGTACTGGGAGAAGTAGGGGAGTGTGCCGTCGATGGTAATGCCGAGCTTCTGCATGTTCTCGATGGTGTAGAGCGCCCCGGCCGGGTTGTAGTACTTCCAGCTGATCCCGGCGTCTTCTAAGACCTCGGGCATGGTGTCCCAGTGCACACTGAACAGAGCCGACGGGAGCGGATCGGTGATGATGATCGGGCCCCCGGCCTTCCCGGCCGGATCGATGGTCCCCGAAATCTGCATCATGCGGTTGGGGTCGGTGGGGCCCATGACCGAACAGTGGTAGCCGTCTCCAATCGTGAACGCGTCGGCCAGCGCGTAGTAGTAGGGGAGGTCTTGGCGCGCGTAGTAGCCCATGGTGAGTACACCTTGGGGGCCTTCGTTGTTCGACGCGGTGTGGACGTTCACGAACGAGTCCATGCGACCGCCGTTTCGGCACATGTGTTGTGGTCCCCACGAGTGGGTGAGGTCGTGGGTGCAATCGGCGATGTCGGTGTTCTTTGTGTCGAGGTGGAACGGGAGCTGCCGGCCCTTCGGGGCGCGGGTGGTGTTGGCCGGGTACGCCTGGGCGAATGAGCCGAGGTTGGCCTTGGGGTGGTCATCGAAACCCCGAACGCCCCGATAGGTGCCGTAGTAGTGGTCGAAGGAGCGGTTCTCCATCATGAGGAAGATGACGTGCTCGATCGCCCCGAGGTCCGAGCCGGCCGGGGCGACCGACGCCGCCTTGCCTACGGTGGCACCCGCCGCCGCCGCCCTGCCCGAGAACAGCCCGCCGGCACCGGCCGCCGCGGCCAACCCGAGGAAATGGCGACGATCGAAGCCGCCGCCCTTCATCGGACGTTCTTCATCGCTTCGGCCCACCACGCGCCCCCTCCCCTTTGAGACGCTGCCAACATAGGCGGCCCCGCCCCGAGACGGTGGGCCGGGATCGCCGTCGGGTCACCCGCCGACTTCGGGATCGAGCAGGGACTGTTGCATCGGCGACTTCCTCTCGGCCCGACGGGACACCTCGGCGATCAGGCCCGGATCGTCGTTCCTGACGTTGCCCACCCGGGTGTCGACCAGGTGGTGGGTGAGGGTGCCAACCGCTGGGGACGACAGCAGGGCCTCGAGCTCACGGCGGTCATCGCTGTTCGGGTCGAGCCACAGATCAACGGTGCCCTGGTCGAGCACGACCGGCATGCGGTCGTGGATCCCGTCCATGTCCTGACTGGCCCGGGTGGTGATGATGGTGCATGAGCGCATCCAACCCGTGCCTCCGTCAATGTTCCGAGGATCGCGCCAGAACTCGTAGAGCCCGGCCAAGGCCAGTGGGAAATCGTCGACCCGTTTGAAATAGTGGGGCTGCCGGCCCGACCCCTGGGCCTTGTGCCACTCGAAGAAGCCGTCGACTGCAACAACGGCTCGGCGCGACTCGAACGCCCCCCGGAACGAGGTCCGGGTGGCCACGGTCTCGGCCCGGGCGTTGAACAGGCGGCTGCCGACCGAGGGGTCCTTGGCCCACGAGGGCACGAGGCCCCAGCGGTAGGTCGACAAGATACGGTCCGCCGGGCCGGGCTCGGGGCCGCCGGCGGCATTCTCATCGAGCGGCCGCGGCCGCTCCATGGTGATGGCCAGGAGGTCGCGTGTGGGACCCACGTTCCAGCTCGGTGTTCCCTCGGGGTCGACCCCGTCGGCCAGGGAGGCCTGAAAGTACTTGGCCATCCGAGCCGGGGGTGTGTAAAGGGCGATGCGTCCGCACATGACTTCAACGATGACCGAGTGGATCGACGAACGACACCTTAGCGGCGGCACCGGTGCGTTGGGCCTCGGTGGACCCCGGCCCCACCTATATCCCAGAAAATACCGCCCGAAGATCGTCAAGGCTCACGTCGCCGGCGTCGAGCGCAACCGCTCGAGTGTGCCTGACGTCGAGCCGCCCGTAGACCAGGCGGAGCAGGGCTTCTGCGGGCAGCACGAGCGAGCCGTCGACCTGCTGGCCCGACCACTCCTCGAGCCTGCACTCGTCGTTGACAACGAGCGCGAACTCCCGAGCCGGCTCGGTGGTCGACACTTGCAGGGTGAAGTGCTTGTCCTGGGCTTTGCCGACCCGGCTGACCGTCTGTCCGAGAGCGTTGTCCACCAACAGGTCGACCGCCACCGGATCGACCACCGCCAGTGGATCGAGTACCACGGCTATGTCCCAGGAGTGCAGGGTGTGTTCTCCCAAACGGAGCCTGAGCAGACCGGCGGCACCGAGCTCCATGCCGAACAACGTCAGGTGCAAACCGTCGAGTTTGGTATCGGGGAGCGCTTCGAGTCGACGCACGAACGCCTCGTTCGCCGCCAGGCTGTCCGACGCTTGGCTCTCGGGGGTGCGGTCATTCCACTTTTCCCAAATCGGCGGGAACGAATCCTGACCCGGTGGCTCTCTTCCCTCGAGCCCGGCGTCAAGGAACAACTCGAAGATCTCGGCCTGGCTGCCCAGGTGAGAGAGCACCTGGGCGATGCTCCACTCATCGCAGTACGACGGCCCGATGATCTGCGCGGGGTCGAGTCCTCCCACGGTGGCCGAAAGCGCATCGTGGGAGCGCCGAAAGGCGGCCAGCCAGCGTTGAGGGTTCGTTTCCATCCAGGTCTCCTTGGGGTTCGTCGATTCGGTACTACCGACTGGGCAACCGCCGGCGACCTCACCCCATTCCCGGCCGCCCGAGATCGGGCTCGTCCGACGCGCCCGGTGCTCCGCGGTCGGGGTCTTCAAGTTGGACAAGGTGCTGTCGAGGCCGACCGGCCGACGGCCAGAAGGGACGGCGCGCTCCGCTCAGCCAGCGCCGAGGACGAGCCGGCCACCTTGGTAATCGAAGATGACCGAGCCGAACCGGCTCAGCTGGTCGGCGCCCAAGAGGCCGACGAAGCCGGCGGCTCCGACGACGCCGAGGTTCGTCGAGCCGATCAGTTGCTGGGCAAGCTCGTTCCCCCCGATCGACCAGGGTCCCGAGTGGACGAGGGGCACAGTGACAAAAGAACAGACTGTGGTCTGCTTGGCCACGACGTTGGAGGGGGCAAGCCCGAGCGGTCGCGCCGCCGCGCGGTCGATGACCGACTGGGAGTCACCGGTGTCGGGGACGAACTGCATCCGGCGGTGTTGAGCGAACCGGACCGTCGTGCTGATCAGGACCTGGCCCTCTACCGCTTCGACCCGCATCGGGGCCACCACCTGCGCCGAGCCCATGAGGAGGGCGGGGGGAACCGGGGTCGAGCTCGGACCGTTCACCACGACCGGGCTGGTCGGCGCCGGCGCCTCGGTTCCTGGCACCTCGAGGATCTGGCGGGCGAAGTCGAGCCGCATGGCGGCGAAGCGGGCCCACACGTCCGAACCCACGAGACCATCGGGCTGCCCCGGTCCACCGAAGTCGGGAAGGGCTGCGGCCGACACGGTCTGGGCGCTGAGCGAGAGGCCGCCGACCGACCAGCTCGGTACCTGCACCCCGATGCTGGTTGCCGTGCACCCGACCCCGGCGAACTGTTGTGGTGTGCCGACGTGGGCCAGGTGCAGGTTCGCCGCCAGCTTCGAGTCGATGACCGAGCCGGCCGCCCCGGTGTCGATCACGAACGGGAACGGACCCTGTCCGTCGATACAGACGTTAGCCATTGCGGCCACCTGTGCCCCGGCACGGCTGACGGTGACCGGGATGCTCGTTGTTCCCCCTGCCCCGGCAGACGCTCCGCCACAACCGAGGGCCGGGGAGGGGAGGGCGAAGTTGGGGATGCCGATGGTGATCGTCTTTTGGGCCGCCGCCTTCTTGGCCGACGACTCGGTGCCCGAGGAGCCACAAGCGCACAAGAGCCCGACCATGGCGACGAGCACCAGCCCGGTTCCCCACCTCCGCATTGGCGCAGACTATGTCGGGGACCCCGCCCACCCCGAATACGCATTCGATGGAGGACCGGTGAAGCTCACGCTCGACCTGCATGACATCTACAACCGCGGTGAGGACATCGAGCGCGCGCTGCGCGAGGTCATCGACGAAGCCGTGCAAAAGAAGGCCTCCTTGGTCGAGATCATCCCGGGCAAGGGATCGGGCCAGCTGAAGAAGCGAGTACTGCGGTTCCTCGATCAAAAAGAGATCAAGGCGCTCTACCACCGAGTCGAGAAGGACTCGAAGAACTGGGGCCGACTGTTCGTACATTTCCGCTGGAAGTAGACGGCCCGGGCCGAAGTGCGCTTGCCGTCTTGGACTGCGACGGCCCCGGGTTGGCGAGCCAGATCGAGGACGTTTCGACCGGCCTCGACCGAGGAGGCTCGCCCAGTCATCGGGGTTCGGGGAGTGCCCCCCCGGGTGTGTGGCCGCACCCGGGCCGCTCACCAGGGATTTGGTAGCCCCGGGCGGCGGGAGCACCCTCTCGGTATAGTGCGAACATATGTTCGTATCCGAGTCCCCGGCGACCCTCTCCCAGCGCCGTTCTCACCCGCCGGCGGGGCTGCTCCCTCCCCGCCGGCGGGTGGTCCCCGCCGATCTCGCCGCTCGGGTTCGCCCGGTCAGCACCGCGGCATCCCGGCTCCTTGCTCTTCCCGGCCCGCTGGTTCCGCTGTTCCCCGATGGAGCGCTGCGGCGCGGCGGGACGACGCTGGTGACCGGTGTCCCCGGGCGCGGGGCCAGCACCCTCGCCCTCGCCCTGTTGGCCAGCGCGTCGGCCGGCGCCGGTTGGTGTGCGTCGGTCGGCCTGACCGATCCCGGGGTGGTGGCCGTCGCCGAGCTCGGTCTCGACCTGCGTCGGGTGGTTTTCGTCCCGCATCCGACAGCCGGATGGGCCGATGCCGCGGCCGAGTTGTTGGACGGCGTCGACGTCGTGCTCGTGTGCCCACCGGGGCGGGTCCGCCCGACCGTCGCCCGTCACCTGGTCGCCCGTGCCCGCGAGCGCCAGTCGGCGCTGGTGGTGCTGGTCGAGCGCCCGGGGAACTGGCCCGTCGGACCAGACGCCGTCCTCACGGTGACCGCGGCCGAGTGGCACGGGATCGGCCAGGGACATGGGCACCTCCGAGGCCGCCGAGCCGAGGTGCAGGTGACCGGGCGCCGGCCGGCCGGCCGGCCGGTCAGCCGCACTTTGTGGTTGCCCTCGGGTACCGGTGCCCTGGCCGACGTGACCCCCGACGGCGTGGCGCTGAGCCCCCCCGTCCCGGCGTGAGGAGGACGGGCGGTGGAACGGCTGGTCGCGGTGTGGTGTCCCACGCTCCTCGAAGAAGGTGACCGGGCGGACGAGGCTCGGGAGTTCACCCGGGTGCTCGACACCCTGGAGGCTTTCTGCCCTTGGGTGGAGGCGGCCTGCCTCGGGGTGGCCACCTTGCCGGCGCGTGGGCCGGCAAGGTTCTTTGGGGGGGAGCCGGCCCTGGTCGCCCTGTTGGCGGCCGCGGTGGTCGAAGTGGTCGGGACCACTGAGGGCGTGCGGGTCGGAGTGGCCGACGGGCTGTTTGCCGCCCTGCTGGCCGCCCGGGCCGAGGTGGTGGTGCCGCCGGGAACCACCGGGGCGTTCGTCGCCCCCTGGTCGGTTGCCGTCCTACGCCGGCCCGAGCTGGCCGTCACCCTCCAACGCTTAGGGGTCCACACTCTGGGCCAGTTCGCCGCCCTCCCGGGCTCTCATGTCTCGGCCCGTTTCGGGGCCGACGCCGCCGCGTGTCATCGGGTGGCCCGAGGCGAGGAGGGCGAGTTGGCGGGACTGCGGGACCCAGGCATCGACCGGCGCCTTCGGGTGGTGCGGGGCGAGGTGACCGATGGGCCGTGTCAGCCCGGTTTCTTCGGCGGAGCCTCGGCGGCCGACGCCCGGGCAGCTCGGGCCTTCGCTCGGGTGCAGCACCGCTTAGGGATCGACGCCGTGCTGGTGGGTCGGCTCGGTGGCGGCCGGGGGCCGGCCGAACGGGCGCGCCTGGTGCCCTGGGGCAGTCGCGACACCCAGAGCTCCTCGAGCGCTCCGGCGGGCCGGCCAGGAGACGCCACCGGGGACGGGGGTGCTCCATGGCCGGGCCGGGTTCCGTCCCCTGCGCCGGTCGCCGTCCTTGTCGATCCACCGGGGGTAGAGGTCCTCGATGCCTCGGGACGCCCGGTCACCGTCACCGGGCGCGGCCTGCTCACGAGTACCCCGACGCGCTGCTCGGTCGCCGGCGGCCCGTGGCAGGGGGTAGCGGCGTGGGCCGGCCCATGGCCGGCGACCGAACGTTGGTGGTCGACGCGGCGGCGCCGGGCCCGGCTCCAGATCGTGTTCGAAGGCGGCATGGCGTGCCTGCTCGTAGCCGAGCGGGAAAAGTGGTGGATGGAGGCTTTGTACGATTGAACGTGAGACCGCGTACGCGGAGTTGCACGCTCATTCGGGCTTCAGCTTCCTCGATGGCGCAAGTGATCCCGAGGAGCTGGTCGCCGAAGCGAGTCGCCTCGGTCTTCGTGCCCTGGCCCTGACAGACCACCATGGCTTTTATGGCGTCGTCCGCTTCGCCGAGGCGGCCCGGGCGTGCGGGCTCCCCGTCGCCTTCGGCGCCGAGGTTGCGCTGGCCCCGGCCGGACCGCGTACCGGAGCGCCGGACCCCACCGGCGCCCACCTGGTCATTGTCGCCCGTGACCCCTCCGGGTACGCCCGTCTTTCGAGCGTGCTGGCCGATGCCCACCTCCGCGGCGGGGAAAAGGGGCGACCGGTTTTCACCCTGGCCGAGTTGGCGGCGGCGCACGACGGCCATTGGCTGGTGCTCACCGGGTGTCGCAAGGGAGCGGTTCCCGCAGCCCTCGTGGCTGACGGTCCCGGCGCGGCGCGCCGCGAGCTCGAGCGCCTGGTTGCCGCCTTCGGGCGCGACGCGCTCGGCGTCGAACTGTGGGAACACGGGGATCCTCTCGACACCGCTCGCAACGACGCGTTGGCTCTACTGGCCGCCTCGGCCCACATCGACACGGTGGCCACCAACAACGTGCACTACGCCACCCCCGCCGGCCACCGCCTGGCGGCCACCCTGGCCGCGGTGCGGGCCCACCGTCCCTTGGCCGACCTCGAAGGATGGCTCCCTCCATCCACCGCGGCCTGCCTGCGTTCGGGGGTCGAGCAGGCCCGGCGCTTCGCCCGCTGGCCCGGGGTGGTCAGGCGGGCCGCTGAACTCGGAGAGGCCTGCGCCTTCGACCTGCGCCTGGTCGCCCCGAGGCTTCCGGACTTTCCGGTCCCCGAAGGCTATGACGAACAGCGGTTTCTGGCCGAGCTAGTCGAGCGGGGGGCGGTCGAGCGGTACGGGCCCCGCACCGCCGAGCGCGTCGCCGGTGCCTGGGCCCAGATCGACCACGAGCTGTCGGTCATCGGTGGCCTCGGGTTCGCCGGCTACTTCTTGGTGGTCTGGGATATCGCGGAGGTCTGCGGGCGCCTCGGCATCTACTGTCAGGGGCGCGGATCGGCCGCCAACTCGGCGGTCTGCTACGCGCTCGGGGTGACCAACGTCGACGCCGTCTCCCTCGGCCTCCTCTTCGAACGCTTCCTCTCACCAGCGCGCGACGGTCCGCCCGACATCGACGTGGATATCGAATCGAACCGGCGCGAGGAGGTCATCCAGTACGTCTACGAGCGTTACGGCCGGCGTCACGCCGCGCAGGTGGCCAATGTCATCACCTACCGCCCGCGCTCGGCCATCCGTGACGTCGGTCGTGCCCTGGGTTACTCAGTGGAGGAGGTGGGCGTCTGGGCCTCGGATATCGACGCTGGCCAGCGCGGCCATGAACAGAGCACCCTCGGCGCCGCGGCGGTCACCGACGGCCCGGCTCACGACGGTCCGGTCACACCCGACGGCCCGGTCACACCCGACGGGTCGCCCGGGCCCATCCCGCCCCTCGTGGTCGAATTGGCCACCGAGGTCCTCGATCGCCCCCGCCACCTCGGCATCCACTCGGCGGGGATGGTGATCTGTGACCGCCCGGTGGTGGAGGTCTGTCCGGTGGAATGGGGGCGCATGCCCGGGCGCACCGTGTTGCAGTGGGACAAGGACGATTGCGCGGCCATTGGACTGGTGAAGTTCGATCTCCTCGGGCTGGGCATGCTCGAAGCGCTGCACCGGACCGTCGACCTGGTAGCTGACCACCACGGGGTGACCCTCGATCTCGGTGCGTTGCCACAAGAGCCCGAGGTCTACGACCTGCTGTGCGCGGCCGACACCGTCGGGGTCTTCCAAGTCGAGAGCCGGGCCCAGATGGGGACCTTGCCCCGGGTCCGGCCCCGCTGCTTCTACGACCTGGTGATCGAGGTGGCGCTCATCCGGCCCGGGCCCATCCAGGGCAACGCCGTCAACCCCTACATCCGTCGTCGCCGCGGCCTCGAGCCGGTCACCTATCTGCACCCCCTCCTCGAGCCCATCTTGAGGCGCACGCTCGGGGTCCCGCTTTTCCAAGAGCAGTTGATGGAGATGGCTGTCGCCATCGCCGGATTCACCGCGTCGGAGGCGGACGAACTGCGCCAGGCCATGGCGGCCAAACGCTCGGCGGCCCGCATGACAAGGCTGCGCGACCGACTGTACGCGGGGATGGCCGAGCGCGGCATCACCGCCGAGGCGGCGGACACCGTCTACCGGGCTCTCGCCGCCTTCGCGAACTTCGGCTTCCCCGAGTCCCACTCGGTGTCCTTCGCGCACCTGGTCTATTCCTCGTCCTGGCTGAAGGTGCACTACCCGGCCGCCTTCTTCGCCGGGTTGTTGAACGCACAGCCCATGGGCTTTTGGTCACCGCAGAGCCTGGTGGCCGACGCCCGACGCCACGGGGTGGCGGTGCGTCGCCCGCACGTGGACAAGAGCCACCCCGGCGCGTCGCTCGAAGGGTCCGGTGACTGCCCGGCGCTGCGCCTGGGGCTCGCTTCGGTGCGGGGCCTGGGCGACGCGGTGGCCGAGCGGATCGCCGCCGGCCGCCCTTGGCACGGCCAGCAGGACCTGGTGCGCCGGGCCGGGGTGACCCGTCCTCAGCTCGAGGCGCTGGCCGCCGCCGGCGCACTCGATCTCGACCCCGCCGGTACCGATTCGCTGCAGGCAGACAGCCCTCGGTCGGCCGCCCGGCGCCGCCTGCTGTGGGCTGCCGGTGCCGCGGCCCAGGGGACCCCCGACCGCCTGCCCGGGATCGTGGTGGGGACCGAGGCGCCGATGCTCCCCGAGCCGGCCCCGCTCGATACCGTCGCCGACGACTTGTGGGCCCTCGGCCTCACCCCTGGGCGCACGGCGATGGAGTTGGCGCGCCCCGAACTGGACGGGCTCGGGGCGACGACTGCGGCCGAGCTCTCCGGCCGTCCCGACGGCAGCCGGGTAGTGGTGGCCGGGGTGGTGACCCACCGCCAGCACCCCGAGACGGCCAACGGCGCAGTGTTCATCAACCTTGAGGACGAGACAGGTCACCTCAACGTGGTCTTTTCCCGTGGGGCCTGGGCCCGGTGGCGCAGCGTGGCCCGCCACGCCCCGGTGCTGCTGGTGCACGGGAGGCTCGAATCGGCGCAGGGCGTGGTGAACATCACGGCCGAACGAGTTGAAGAGTTCGCTCTCGGGGCCGCGGTGCCCGCGTCGCGCGACTTCCGGTGATTACCCCGGTCTCCGACAGGACGCGCCGGCGCCCACCAGCAGCGTCGGACCATGGCGAACTCGGTGCCCGTCTGGCGCAGGCCTCGGCGTACCGCGCAGTAACGTCTCGGCATGTCCGACTACGTGATTCCCGAACCGGAACCGAAAGAAATAGACGAGACGCTCTCTATGGAGCTGCAGATTCTCTCCTCCAACGCGGTGCTGCGGGGTCATCCGTCCGGCGACGAGCGATGCGACAACTGCCGCTACTACCTCGATGAAACATCCGATCTTTCCTACTGCTGGCACCCCAAGCTGCGCATCCTCGTCGGCGCCAACTGGTGGTGTCAGTGGTGGGACGAGATCCCACAGGACGCCTAGCGGCCCGGGGCACGGGAACGCCCGATCAACGCAGTAATTGCTCAACGACAGCACGCGGTACCGGCCTTTCTGCTCCGCCTATCCGGCGGCGACGACCCTCTAGTCTTGGACGGACCGCCGTGACGTGAGGCCGATGGAGACCGCCGTGACCGCACAAACAGATCTAACGAACATTCGACTGCGCCTCGATGCCGTCGATGAGAGACTTGTCGACGTGCTGCTTGAGCGCACCCGGCTCATCGGCGAGGTGATCCAGTTCAAGCGCGCCCACACGATGGCGGTGGTAGATCGACCCCGCGAGGACGCGATGCTCTCGAGGATCGAGGCTCTTGCCGAATCGAAAGGGCTCGACCCTCGGATCGCCCGGCAGGTGTTGCGGGCGATCATCGACTCGTTCACACTGCTCGAAGTCGAACAGCTCGGTGACGGCGCTTCGTAATCGGGAGTTCAGACTCCGACTCGATCTCTCCAAGCCGTCCCCACGCGGAGATTCCGCTCTCGGCGGTGTCCTCTGGTACGTGTTGGCGACCACAGGGTCTGGCGCTGTCGGCTAATCGTCAGCCTCCGTGATTTCGCTGGCCGAGTAGATCTGCGCCGTCGCACCGGTGATCCGGCTCAGATTCCGCTCGCCGAACGCCTTTTCATGAGGCGCCCCGAGGTGTTTGTCGAGACTCTCTTGGGAGTCCCAGCATTCGAAGAACCGGAACGTGTTGGGTGAGTCGAGGTCCTCAGACCAGGAGTACTCACGGCACCCCTCATCGCGTCGGCTGAGCGAGGTGACCTCCTGCAGGCTGGAGATGACGTCCTCGCGATCAGATGGTTCAAATGTCAGCGAACCGACGATGATGATCAACGAACCCTCCTAGACTTTTCCTCCCGGCGACGCTAGTGGGTCGACAGTCGATTCCGCGTGACGGATCCACAATCTGCTGCAAGGTCTTGCCAAGGTTGCCCAAGGCGCACTCTCCCCAACGACGACGGAGCGGGATGATCCCGCTACCTGGGGACCGCCACTCGATCGTGCGGAGCGGCTTTACGCGAGTTGGAGGATCTCGGCCGCGGCGCGCTCGCCCGAGCGTACGGCACCGTCAATTGCACCGTGCGACGTCGTTGAGGTTTCTGTTCCGGCCCAGTGCACGAGCCTGAACGGCTCGTGGAGAAGGGGTCCGTAGCGCGTGAGGATCCCGGGGGGGAGATGGGCCATCGAACAGCCGCGAGTCCACTCCTCCGTCCACCAGGCCGTCTCGATGAATTCGGCGGGCAACGCAGCCCGCGGCCCGAACCTGGCCGCGAGCGCATCGAGCACCGAACGCCGTCGGACAGCCTGGTCGAGCGCGTCGAGGTGTTTTGCCACCGACCCGAATGTGAACGACGCAATGACGCCGGGGGAACCGGACGCCGGTGACGCATCGAGGGTCACCTCGGCGGCGGAGCCGGGCTCGGCGGATTGGCCGCTGAATCCGTCGGCTCGCCAGAACGGCTCGTCGTAGACGACGAGCGTCTTGGTCTCCGGACCAGCGACAGCATTGCGGTACAGAGTCATGCGATCGTCGGGGAGAACGGGGTCAAACGCGATCTCGAGGGCGAGCGCGGGGGGGACAGTGACAACGGCGTGGCGGGCCGACACCACGAGATCGCCTGTGTCGACGATTACGCGATCCCCCCGTTGAGTGATCGACCGCACCGCCGCGCTCAAGCGCACAGCGTCCCCCAAACTGTCAGCGATTCGTTGCGCGATGGACCCAGCACCACCCTCGACCATGTTCTCCTGCGAACCATCTTCGATCGAAAACAGCGTGCCAATGCTTCCGTGAGCCCGAACAAGGAACAGCAGGTGCAGAAGCGAGACATCGTTCAGGTCACCGGTAAACAAGCCCCGCACCGCCATCTCGAACAGATCGCGCCCGATCTCGGTCCGGATCCCAGAACGCTCGAGCCACCAGCCTATTGAGCGCCTATCCCACTCCTCGGCACGCCTGGCCGTCCACGGGGCTTCGACTGGAACGTGCTTGGCCATCCGATCGAGTTTCAGTTGCGCCAAGGCGATCGTGACCACCGCGAGTGGACTGATCTTCGGAATGAGCCCGGTATAGCGACGCGTTCGTCCCTTGTCGATGAGGAGGTGCGACCCCTTGACCCACGTTTTGTACGTGGAGACGTCGAACTCGCGAGCGAGGGCGAAGATCGCCTCATGTTTGGGAGCCAGCCACGCGCCCCCGCGGTCGACCGGTGAGCCATCGGAAAGGGGTTGAGTCCAGATCCGGCCCCCGACGCGGTCCCGGGCCTCGAGGACGACAACGGTCTTCGCTTCTTGGCTCAATCGTCGGGCCGCCGTGAGGCCGGCGTAGCCAGCGCCCACGACACAGACATCGGCATCGAACCGCTCGGGCATGGCGGGCCCACCGTAGTGGATCGTCGTTGTCGTGACGTGGGGCGAATCAAGTCATCGCGAGGATCGACTCGCCCGGCCCCGCTGCCATTGCGCTCAGCGCAGGAGGCCTCGGCCGGTGATGAGCGGGAGGTCGAGAGCCGTTAGCAGCCCGGGTGGCGCGGCCACCACGGCGGGAACGGCGTTGACGAGTCGCATGGCGGTCGCCTTGAGGCCGGCCGTGTTGTGGTCGCCGTCGGTCCCGAGCAGCTGCAGGTCAAGGGTGTAGGTGGGCTCGCCGGTGATCACGACCCGGTAACAGCCTTGCCCCGCGGGTTGGGGCCAGTGCGGGGCCAGGTCATCGTGCAGGCGGGTGACGTGCTCGAGGACGACCACCGGGCGTCCCCCGAGGATCCCGCGGACCTCGAAGTGCAAACCGGCCGCGGTCCCCTTTGGTACCGGGCCGGCGTCGACGTCGAAATCGATCGGTGCGGGCACCCGCTCGTACCATTCCTCGACAGCGTCGAGTTCGACCCCGAGCCCGGCTGCGATCTGGCGCACCACGCTGCCCCAGGCCATGGTGAGGACGCCGGGCTGGAGGAGCATCGGTACCTCGTCCATGGGCTTGGCGAAGCCCATGATGTCGAAGAGCACCATCGCCTGGTTGTAGGTGGCGTAGTTGAGGACCTCGAGGCAACGGACCTCGTCGATCCGTTCGCACACCCCGCTCAACACCAGAGGCAGGGCGTCGTTGGCGAAGCCCGGATCGACTCCGTTCACCCACAGCGACGCGCCGCCCTCGGCGGCGGCAGCTCGAAGCGGCTCGGCCAGCGGGTCCCCAGGCGCGGGGTACTGCAAGAACACCGGACCGCTCGAGACCACGTTGATCCCGGCCGACAAGAACCCTTCGAGGTCGGCGAGGGCCTCGACCAACCGGTCGTCGGCCATGGCCGAGTGCACGATGCAGTCGGGACGGAGGGCGAGCAGCGCCGCGGCGTCGTTGCTGGCCGCTACCCCGAAGGGTCGACCGAGGCCGGCCAGCTCGCCAGCGTCACGCCCGACCTTGTCGGGGTTCGAGACGAACAGGCCGACCAGTTCTAAATCGGGTCGGGCGTCGATACCGGCCAGGGCGTGACGTCCGACGTTGCCGGTGCTCCAGGCCACCACGCGAAGGGTCATCGGGACTTCCTCTCTGCTCTTGACGGCCTCATCACAGGTCGGGCATTCCGAAATCGAGGTTCGGGATGTCGAGACCTCCGTCGGCCTCGATCACCTTGCCGGTCAAAAAGGATCCGGCCGACGAGGCCAAGAAGAGCACGGCCGCCGCAATGTCCTCGGTATGGCCAATGCGCTTGAGCGGTGTCGCCTCCTCCATGGCTATGCGCAGTTCATCGCTCTGCATCACGATGTCGAGGGCCGAAGTGGCGGTCGATCCGACGCCCACGGCGTTCACGCGGATCCGGGGGGAGAGGTCTTTGGACGCAAGCCGCGTGTAGTGGGCCAACGCTGCCTTCGCCGTTCCGTAGGCGAGGTAGCCCCGGCCCGACACACGCCCGACCACCGAGGTGATGTTGACGATGGAACCTCCGCCGCCTTCGAGCATGCGGGGAACCGCTGCTCGGACGAGGGCGTGGGCGGTCGCCACATTGAAGTGAAACGCCTCTTCTAAGAACCTGGGCGAAGTGTCGAGAAGTGGCCGGGGCATGGAGCCACCGAGGTTGTTCACCACCACGTCGATGCGCCCGAACGCCTGGTAGGCCGCGTCGGCCAACGAGGCGATGACCTCGAGGTCGCTGAGGTCGCCGGCCACGACGACGGCCCGGCGACCGACCGCGTCGACCTTGGCGGCCACCTCGTCGAGTTGTTCGGCTGTCCGCGCCGCGATGAGTACGTCCGCCCCGGCCTCGGCCAGCGCCAGGGCGCTCGCCGCGCCGATGCCGCGGCCGGCGCCGGTGACAATGGCGGTGCGATCGGTCATATCGAAGCGGTCGAGGATCATGGTCGTCCTTTGTTCCCTCTGGGCACCTTGTTGGCGACTGGCGGAGCGTAGCGCCACGCGAGCGGGGGGATTCGCTGTCGGTGTTTGACGAGCCGCATACCAACAGGCAACGCTCGGACCGGCCGGTGTCTGGGTCTTTGGAGCGGGGAGGGTCATGACGACTGGGAAGGTACTCTCGAACACCGACCCTGCGTTGGCCCGGTGCTGGCACCCCGTGGCTCGGTCCGAAGAGGTGGGAGAACAGCCCACCCGAGTGCTGCTCCTGGGTGAACCTTGGGTGCTGTACCGGGCCAGCGGGCAGTGCCGGGCCTTTCGTGACCGTTGCCCCCACCGTCTCACTCCCTTATCGTTGGGGAGCTGCGCGGACGGTGTCCTGCAGTGCGTGTACCACGGCTGGCGCTTTGACTCCGACGGCCGGTGCATCGAGATCCCCGCCCTCGGGCCGGCGGCGACACTTCCCTCCCGGGCCACCCTGCAGCCGGCGGCCGGGCTCCTCGAGCGCCACGGCATGGTGTTTTTGGCCCCCGAAGATCCCATCGCGCCTCTCGGTGCGGTGCCCGAGGCCGACGAGGCGGGGTTCGTGGCCGGCGACCTGCCGCCGATCCGGGCCCGGAGCGGCGCCGGACTCTTGGCCGACAACTTCCTCGACATGGCCCACTTCCCCTTCGTCCATCGCGCCACGTTCGGGACCGAGCAGGCGGCTGAGGTCCCCTCCTACCGGGTCGAGCGCGACGGGTGGGGGTTCACCGTGACCTACGAGCACGCCTTTGCCCACCGCGAGGACCCCGGCGTGGCCGCCGGCCTCCGCCCGCTCGTCCAGACCCGGCGTCTCACCTACCGCCTCGACGCCCCGTTCCACCTGCGGCTCCGGATCGACTTCCTCGAGGCCGGTGGGGCCAACGTGATCGGGTTCTTCGTCCAACCCGAGACCGATGACCGCTGCCGTATCTATTCCACGCTGTGGCGGAACGACCTGGGTGGCGACGCTGACCGCTTAGCCGAGGCGGTGGCCTTCGAGGCGGCCGTGATCGAAGAGGACCTCGCGGTCCAAAGCGCCGTTGACGGGCTCGGTCTCCCGCTCGACCCGACGATGGAGCTGCACACCCGGGCCGACCGGACCACGCTCGAACTGCGCCGGGTGTTGGCCGAACTCGTGACGGCAACCGGGGGCCTCGGGGGGGCCCGATGACTTCAGTGCCTGCGGCTGGGGACCCGAACCTCATCGTCGTCGGCCACCCGATGGTCGCGCACCGACTCGGCGTGCTGCGTGACGTTCGGACTCACAGCACGATGTTCCGCCAGTTGGTCTCGGAGATGTCCTCGCTCATCGCCTATGAGGCCCTCTCGGATCTCGGCATGCGAGTGGTCCGTATCGACACCCCGGTCGTAGGCGGGGTGCCCGTTGGCCAGGTGGACGAGACGGTCCTGTTGGTCCCAATACTGCGGGCCGGTCTGGGCATGGTGCCGGCCATCCAAGAGGTGCTCCCGCTCACCGAGGTGGCCCACGTCGGTCTGCGCCGTGACGACCGGACCCTGCAACCGACGGTCTACCTCAATCGGCTCCCCGTCGATCTGTCGGACCGCCGGGTCGTGGTCTGTGATCCGATGCTGGCCACCGGTGGGTCGCTCGCCGAGGTCTGCGACATGGTGGTCGACGCGGGGGCCACCCGGATCGTGGCCCTGTGCCTGCTTGCGTCCGTGCCCGGACTGGCCAACTTCCGCCGCCGACACCCAAGTGTGCGGGTGGCCTGCGCCGCCATCGACCCCGAGCTCAACGGGCGCGGGTTCATTGTGCCCGGGCTCGGCGATGCCGGCGACCGCCTCTTCGGTCCTCCGGACTGAGCGTTCTTTCCGAGTTACAGACCGATGTCTTCGTGCCAGACCTCGGGGTGCTCGGCGATGAATGCGCCGAGCAGTTCTATGCACTCGGGGTCGTCCAGCTCGATCACCTCGACCCCCAAGTCGGCTACCCACTCGTGGGCCCCGACGAAGTTCCGGGCCTCCCCGACGATCACGGCGCCAATCCCGAACTGGCGGATCAGACCGCAGCAGTACCAGCACGGCGAGAGGGTCGAGACCATGATGCAGTCCGGGTAGTCCCGTCGCCGACCGGCGTCTTTGAAGGCAGCCGTCTCGGCGTGGGTGGAAGGGTCATCGTCTTGGACCCGCCGGTTGTGCCCGCGCCCGAGCAGCGTGCCCTCCCGGGTGAAGAGCGCGGCGCCGATCGGAATGCCACCGGTGGTGCGCCCGGCCCGTGCTTCTGCAATGGCCGCGGCCAGCATCTCGTTGGCCAGCGCCCGATCGATGGGGGTCCGTTCACTTGCAGACATCGTGTGATCCGGTCAGAGTCGGGTGCATGGACGCCGCCGATAGTACCTACACGATCCGTGTCGGGTCCCAAGAAGTCAGGGTCCCGCTGGTGGCGATGAGCGACGACGTGACCATCGCCCTTCTCATCTCGGTCGACCACGGCATCACCTTTGCCGAGCGAGCGGCCGGGGAGCTGGCCCAGCAACTGGCACCCTTCGACGTCGACATTGTGGTTTCAGTGGCCACGATGGGCATCCCCTTGGCGATCGAGGTCACCCGAGCCCTCTCTTTGGACGACTACGTGATCTTGCACAAGACCCCGAAGATCCATCTGGCCGACGCCGTCGGCGAACCGGTGCAGTCCATCACGACGGCCAGTGCACAACGCCTGCTCTTCGACCGCGCCCGCGTCGATGCGGTGGCCGGCCGCCGGGTGGCGGTGGTCGATGACGTGATCTCGACTGGGGGTTCGATGCGCGCAGCGCTGAATCTGTTGCGCCGCGTCGGCGCCGAACCGGTGGTCATCGGCACATTGGTGACCGAGGGATCGACGTGGCGCCAGTTGCTCGGGCCGGATGCCGAACTCGTGCGGTCCCTCGGGGCGATCCCGGTCTTTCGCCATGGACCCGACGGCTCTTTGATCGAGGAGTGGGGCACCAAAGACGGGACCGCCCCGGCGCCATCGCCGGCCGCCGGTGGGGCGTAGGGCCGCGGCTCAGCCCTTGGTCAGGAGGCCCTGGGCTTCGAGCAGTTCGTCTTGGGTGTCGGCCTGGGCGTGGACGCCTTTCCAGGCGAGCGCCAGGTACACGAGGCCCCCGACGGCGATGCCCAAGAAGATCGAGAAGTCGGCTCTCGTAAACGAGTCCGACCCCGTGGCCGCGGCGATCGGGTTCATCCACGTGGGCACGCTGAAGGTGGGGTTCAGCCCCGTCATGGCGGCGATCATGCCCAAGACTTGGGCGATGATGGCCGGCCAGTAGAAGCCATTCTTGCGGTAGTACAGGCCGTCGCGGCCGGTCTTTTGGAGTTCGTTGGGCACGTAGCGGTACCGGCGCAGTGCCCAGTCCACCAGGTAGATGGCGACCCAGGGAGCGATCCAGATGATGACCACGTCGACGAAGTCCTTCAGGTAGGCATTGAACGACGAATTGAAGACGGCATAGATGGTGATAGCCAGACAGACCACGCTGTCGATGCCCACCGCCTGGTAGCGCTTCACCCGCACACCAATCGCTTGAAGGGTGACCCCCGAGGAGTACAGGTCGAGGCTGTTGATGGCGAACAGCTGGACGATGGCGAAGATGAGGAAGATCACCACGAACCAGCTCGGGATGAAACTCTGGTGGATGAAGGGCAAGAAGGCATTGCTCGACGTGCCAACCGTCGTGAGGAAGGTGCCGACCAACGCACCGAGGGTCATCACCAGGACCTCGGGGACCGCGGTGCCGAGGAAGACCCAGCCCACGATGGCCTTCTTGCTGGAGTTGCGGGGCAGATACCGGGAGTAGTCATTGCCGCACTCGGTCCAACCCAGGCCACTCAGGGTGATGGTGAACGCCAGACCGGCCAGATAGACCTGCCAGCTGGCCCCGTGCTTCACGGCGTCGAGTTGGGCGTGCTGGGCGGCGAAATACGTCATGACCGCGAAGAGCACCACGAAGGGGATGATGAGCCACCGCAGCACCCGGACAATGGTGGCGTGGCCGAGGAAGGGCAGGATGAACTGGATCCCCACCGCGACCAGGACGAAGACCAGCTTGGCCGACGTCCCGGGGTCAAAGCCTGACTTGATGGTGAGCACCAGTCCGGCTCCCACGATCAAGATTAGCCCTTCGACCTCGAAACCCACCTGGGTGATCCAGTTGAAAAAGGCAACGATGCGCGACCCGTTCGGGCCATAGGCCGCCCGGTTAGTCCCAAACACCGTGGTGCCGGCGTCGGGACCCTGCAAGCTGCAGATCCCCAGCAAGAAGAACGACAGGTTGCCAATTACGATCAGGCTCAAGGCCTGGGCGAAGGTGAAGCCGAAGGTCATCAGGATCGCCCCGTAGATGAAGTACTCGATCTGTACGCTCGCACCGGCCCACATGCCCGCCAGGTCCCGGGGCTTGGCCCACCGTTCGTTTTCGGGGATGAAGTCGATCCCGTGCTGTTCGACGTGGAACGCCAGGTCGGACTCGGGGAGTCCGCCGGTCGGGTCTTGGGTTGTGATGGCCACGCTGCCTCCGTGTTGGTAGTGGGGTTTCTTGATTGTCTTGGCTGTTGTTGCGATCCCGCTCCCGCGGGCCCCTGGTGTGTTCCAGGCGCTGCCTCCGGCCTCAGCGGCGCCCGGCCGACCCTCGGGGACTGCCGAGGGGACGGGGCTGGGATGGGACTGGGGCAGTCGGGAGCGACCGGCACCCGACACCGGGGGGTCCGGCAACGCGGGGGAAGAGGCGGAGCCCGACGCCGGACCGGCCGCAGGTCGGTGGGTCCGGATTCACAGCGGTGACGGGCCGACGCGCGTCGGGGCGGGTCATGGCATGGCCAGGTTCCGTCGCACCACTCCCCTCTGACTCGGTGCGACTCCCTGGAACCCGCGCCACCGATTGCTGCTGGCCCACACGATGCGTTGCGCGAGCGCCGCCGTCAAGCGGGACCGCCTCCCGGCTCGTCCCTGGGGTAAGCCCGGGGGTCAAATCCGCGGTCCCGCCAGGAATCGGTCCAAGTCCTCGAGGAGGGCGGCCCGGCGATCGGGCGGAGCGAAGCAGGACTCGATGGAGGTGCGAGCGATCCGAGAGACGGTGTCATGTCCCCAGCCGAAGGTGCGGGCGCACCGTTCGTACTCGCCGACGAGGTCGATGCCGTAGAGGAGGGGGTCGTCGGTGTTGAGCGAGAACCGGATCCCGGCACGTTCGAATGCCCCGACCGGGTGGGCGGCCAAGTCGGAGACGAGCCCCAAGATGACGTTCGAGCTCGGGCAGATGTCAAGAGGGATGGCCCGGGCCACCAGCTCGGCCACCAGCGCCGGGTCCTCGCGAGAGCGGACGCCGTGGTCGATTCGCTCGGCCCCCAGCAGATCTATCGCTTCGCGCACCCCCTCGGGCCCACTCGATTCGCCGGCGTGGGCACACCGGCGCAGGCCGCCGCCGGCCGCCAGGGCGAATGCCTCGGCGAAGCGGTCGTTGTGCGAACCTTCCGACTCGTCGCCGTCGATGGACAGCCCGGCGACCCGGGGATGGGACGCTTCGAGCAGTTGCTGGACCAGGGCCACGGACTCGGTCCGGGTTTGGGTTCGTTTCAGGCTCACGCACAGCGCGGCCGTGGCGTGGCCGTCCGCTTCGGCCGCGGCGAACCCTGAGTCAAGGGCTTCGACGAGGATTGCGAGGTGACCCTCGAAATGGGGCCAGTGGGTCGGATTGACGATCACGTCGATGTGCCGGGCACCCGAGGCCGTGGCCCGCTCCGCCGCCTCGTAGGCGATGGTGGTCAGGTCCTCGGCCCGGTCTATCAACCCGCAGGACCGATCGAGGGACGCGAGCAGCTGACCCAAGTTGGTGACGTCGGGTGTCTCGACGCCGGGATCGACCCCGCGGCGGGCCGCCGCGTCGGCAAGCAGCCCCGCGGGAACGCAGCCCTCGAGGTGCAGATGCACCTCGGCTTTGGGCAGGGCGATGAGCCATTCGCGATCCACGCCGCGAGCATGGCCGAGCGTTGGCCTGATGGCCAACGCACTTGGGCGGCGCTGGGCCCGGTCCGGGGCCGTCGTTCGGATCGAGGAGAGCGGACTCCCCCGGGCAGGTCCGTGGTCCAGGCGGTCGGCGAACTGGGGGACCGGAGGGCAACGTTCAGCCTCGGGTCAGCTCCTTTTTCATGAAGGCGACCGCGTTGGTTTGAATGTCACGGGCCTGGCGTTCAATGAATCGCTCGACGATCGGTCCCGCGCCGAAGATCTTCACCCGGGCCTCGAGCTCGAAGGTCTCGGTACAGGTGTCGCCGTGGCCCTTGACGCCAATGGAGCCCATGATCTCGGTCTTGTCAGCCAACGTGGCGGGAACCAGGGTGAACAACGAAGTCCCGAGCGCCGGGTCGAAGGTACACACCTCGGTGGTGATGATCTCTTCGCCGAAGAGCCTCTTGACCGGTCCGGGCGCATCGGGACGTTGCCCGTAGCGCAAGGTCCGCCCGAGTCCCGAGGCGAGGTTGCCGTGCTGCTCGACGATCTCCACCGAGGTCGACCCGAGGCCTTCGCGGTGCAGCCGGGTGGTGAAATCGGGGTCGAAATACAGGGCCCAGAATCGGTTGGGAGAACAGTCGAGCTCGTAGGTCAGCTGGAGCTTCACGATGCCCAGCATCCCATGAGGGCTTGCGGATCGCCGTGCTCGAACGTCAACGTCCGAGGTCGAAGAGCAGGTGGGCCGACAGGTCGCCCACCAGGTCCACCATCACGTGCCGGCTGGTGAAGCGCCAGCTCGATTCGGCCAGCTCGAAGCGGTCCTCGTAGCGGCCAGCGATGATCACCTGAAGCCCCAGGGTGCCGGCTACCGCCTGGAGCACGGTGAAGTAGGAGCGGCTGGTGGCGGTGTCGTTCAGTTCGTCGACGGCCACGATCACATTGGTCATCACGTGCTTGGTCTTGGGGGTGCCGTCGTCCTCGTAGCGGCGGGTGGACGAGGCGTAACGGGCCAGGACCTCTTGTCGACCCGAACAGACCTGGTCGTAACCGGCGAAAGTCATCTCGGCGTGAGTGAAGAGGTCGGCCAGGCCCTCAAAGTCACCGGCGTCGATCCGCTCGGCGTAACAGAACAGGAGTTCGGTGATCTCGTCGCGCGCGGTGCTCATCGGACCGATCGTAGGAGAGGACCCGACTCAGGTGGAGAACTGACGCGCGTGGTTCTCCAAGAGCTCTTTGGTGCCCCGGGGCAAGGTGGCCAGATGGGCGCTGGCCGGGCTGTTGCCGGGAAGCGGGAAGGCGACGGGGTGGAACAAGGAGGCGTCGTACGAACTCGGCGGTGGCGACCCCTTGAAGGGGTTGAGGGGCGAGGCCAGGGTGGGCGGCTCGGCGAATGGCGGCTTCGTGTTCGTGAAGTCGAAAAAGTCGGTCAGATTGTTGGCGTTGGCGTCGCGGTAGGTCATCGCCGGGAGATTCCACTTGGCCTCGATGAACTTGAGCACCGAGGTGTGGTCGTAAACGACATGGGAGACGTGGTCACGCTTGGCCCAGGGAGAGACCACCGCGCACGGCACCCGGAAACCGGTGTAGTCGTAGGCGCCGGGCTGGTCAGGGGGCACGGTGATCTCGGGGGGCACGTTGTCGGGACGCACCGCGGGCACCGGCGCCACATGGTCGTACCACCCGCCGTGCTCGTCGTAGATCCAGATGAGCGCGGTCTTGTCCCAGGAGGGCGACTTGAGCACGGCGTCGATGATGGTGGACGCGTAGGCTTCGCCGATCGAGATGTCCCCGCTCTCCTCGGAGTAGTTGGTGTACGGGTCGACGATCGAGACCGCCGGCAAATTGCCCGATGCCGCGTCGGTGTAGAACTGCGGGAATTTCACCACCTTGCCGTCGGTCTGGTTCTTGGTCCATTCGGGTAAGAACAAGGCGACCGTCGGGATGTCGGGGTAGTAGTCACGCCAGGTGATGCCGTGGGCGTCGAGGCGGTCCATGATGGTGCCGTTCGGGGCGTCGGTCCTTGAGATACCCGAGGCGTCGGTGCTGACGTTGCCGAGAGCCGTGGCCGCGATGAGGAATCGACGGTTCGGGTAGGTCTGGCCCATGACCGAACAGAAGTACCGGTCACCGATGGGGAACAAGGAGGCCATGGAGTAGTAAAAGGGGAGGTCCCCTTTGTCCCAGTAGCCCATGGACGACGGGTTGCACGCCTTCACGAAACCCATGTTCGTCCCACTGTCCCAGCTGATATGCGAGGCGTTCCAGCTCTGGGAGACCCCGACGCCCTGGTAGCCGTACGTGTTGGGATTGTGGAACGAGCGGACGTAGCCACCGGTCGGATTGGGGTTGTAGTTGACCGGCCTTCCGCCGGAGCCGAGCGTCAGCCCGTCGCCCCGCCCGAGCATGCCCAGATGGTCATCGAAACTGTGGTTCTCCATCATCAAGATGACGATGTGTTCGATGTGGGGCATCGTGTCGGTGCCCGCCGGCAAATGGGGGAAGGGGAGGCTGTCGGGTTTGAGCAGTGCCCCGCCGGGCCCGAGGCCCTTGGCCCTCGACACCGAACCGGTCGCCGCTCGTGCCGCACCGCTCGACGCCAGAGTTCCAAATCCAGCGGCCGCCCCGGCCGCCAGCGTGCCCTGGAGAAATTGCCGGCGGCTGACGCCGCGGCGGTCCTGTGTCATGGGGGGAGACTACTGAGCCCTGTGATCACCCGGGAGGCGCTCAGTGCCCGAGCACGCGCTCCATCCGGCCCGCCAGCCAGCTCGGTCGGCCGGTGCGGGCCTCGGCACGATCGGCCATGGTCATCGTCCACAACCCGGCGTTGACCCCGAGCCACCGCAAGGGTTCGGGTTCCCAGTCGGGCGAGGAGTGCCCGACCCAGGGCAGTTCCACGAGGTCGGTCTTCCTATCCAAGATGAGGTCGGCCAGGGTGCGTCCGGCCAAGTTGGTGGTCGACACCCCGTCACCGACGTAGCCGCCGGCCCAGGCAAGTCCCCGGTGCCGCTCGAGGCCGACCGAGGAGAACCAGTCCCGGGGCACCCCAAGGGGGCCGCCCCAGCAATGGGTGATCGCCGCTTGGGCCAGGGCCGGGAAAAGCTCGATCAGGGTCTGGCGCAGCGCCGCGTGCACCCGGGGCGCCCGGTCGAAGGCGGGCCGGACCGACGAGCCGAAGTGGTAGGGCGCGCCGCGGCCCCCGAAGGCCAACCGTCCGTCGGCGGTGCGCTGACCGTAGATGATCATGTGGCGGTAGTCGGCGAAGGTCTCCCGTCGCGAAAGCCCCGCTGTGGCCCAGAAGTCTTCGTCCAAGGGTTCGGTCGCGACCATGAGCGAATACACCGGTGCCAGTGCCCGTCGCTGCGTCGGCAGTGACGGCGTCCAACCCTCGACGGCGCGTACCACGACGTCGGCGCGTACCGTCCCGCCGGCGGTATCGACCCGGGGCCGCGTTCGGCTCCCGCCCGATTCGATCGACCGGGCGGTCGTCCGCTCGAAGATGCTCACGCCGCGGCGCTCGACCGCGTCGGCCAACCCGCGGGCCAGGCGGCCGGGGTGCAGCGCGGCGCAGTGGGGGGTGTAGGTGGCCCCGAGCACGCCCTCGGCGCCAATGAGGGCCTGGGCTTGGGTCCGGTCCAACCAGCAGAGATCCTCCTCGCTCGCCCCCATCGTCCGGGCCGCTGCCACTTCGGCGTGCGCCCGGGCCAACTGGGCCGGGCTGCGGGCGACGACGACTGTTCCTCCCTTGTCGAAGTCGCAGTTGATGCCTTCGGCCAGGGCGGCTCGGCCCACCTCGTCGACGCTCGCCCGCATCGCCCGGCGCATGTCGAGGGCTGCCTGGTGGCCGTGGTCGCGGGCGATCCGTTCGTCAGAGGCCGCGAAGAGAGCCGAACACCACCCGCCATTGCGACCCGAGGCGCCGAAGCCGGCGGTCTCTTTTTCGAGCACGGCGATGCGCAGACTCGGGTCGGCGACGGCCAGGGAGTGGGCGGTCCACAGGCCGGTGAATCCGCCACCCACGATGACGACATCGACATCGAGGTCGCCGGGCAGCGCGGCTCGAGGGACGAAGGGGCTGCCCAGGGTGTCCCACCACAACGAGAGGTGTCGATACGGGTTGTCGGGCACCGTTAGATCCGTCGCCACGCCTCCGTGAGCACGTCGCGGAGCACTTCTTGCATGAAGTCGATCTCGGTCTGACCACAGATGAGCGGCGGGGAGAGCTGCACCACCGGGTCACCTCGGTCGTCGGCCCGGCAGATGAGCCCGGCGTCGAAGAGTGCGCCCGAGAGATATCCCCGCAAGAGGCCCTCGCTCTCCTCGTCGTTGAACGACTCCCTCGTCGCCTTGTCCTTCACGAGTTCGATCCCGTAGAAGAAGCCGTCCCCTCGGACATCGCCCACGATGGGCAGCTCGTAGAGGCTCTCGAGCGCTGAGCGGAACTTGTCTTGGGTCTCGCGCACGTAGGGGAGGATCCCGTCGCGCTCAAAGACGTCGAGGTTCGCCATCGCCACTGCACAGCTCACCGGATGGCCGGCGAAGGTGAATCCATGAGCGAAGCTGGCGTCGCCGTGCAAGAAGGGTTCGACCAGCCGGTCACTGGCGATCATGGCGCCGAGAGGGGCGTACCCGCTCGTCAAGCCCTTGGCCACGGTGATGATGTCGGGTTGGTAGTCGTACTTGATGGCCCCGAAGTATTCGCCGAGGCGCCCGAAGGCGCAGATCACCTCGTCTGAGACCAAGAGCACGCCATAGCGGTCACAGATCTCGCGCACCCGGGCGAAGTAGCCCGGAGGGGGCGGGAAGCATCCGCCGGCGTTCTGTACCGGCTCGAGATAGACGGCGGCGACGGTCTCGGGCCCCTCCATCTCGATCGTCCGTGCGATCTCGTCGGCCGCCCATCGTCCGAACGCCTCGAGGTCATCGGCAAAGTAGGGGGCCCGGTAGAAGTTGGTGTTGGCCACTTTCAGCGCCCCGGGAACCAGCGGCTCGAACGGAGTCTTGAGTGACGGGATCCCGGTGATCGACAGAGCCCCCATGGTGGTGCCGTGGTAGGCGATGTCGCGGCTGATGACCTTGAAGCGGCTGGGCTCGCCGGTCACCTTGAAGTATTGGCGGGCCAACTTCCAGGCCGACTCGACCGCTTCGGAGCCCCCGGTGGTGAAGAACACCCGGTTCAAGTCGCCCGGAGCTAGCTCGGCCAACCGCTCGGCCAACTCGATGGCCCGAGGGTGGGCATAGGTCCACAGCGGGAAGTAGGCCAACTCGCTCGCCTGTTTGGAGGCGGCCTCGGCCAACTCAGTGCGGCCGTGGCCGATCTGGCTGGTGAACAGGCCCGAGAGGCCGTCGAGGTAGCGCTTGCCATTCTGATCCCAGACATAGGGTCCCTCGCCGCGCACCATGACCGGCACCTCGTGATGGGCCCCGTAGGAGCCGAGCCGGGTGAAGTGCATCCACAGGTGGCGCTGGGCCCGTTCGCTCATGAGGTTGTCATCAACGGTCCCGCTCACCGGTGCTACATCGCTCATCTGGTCCCCCATGTGTAGGTTTGCTTGGCCAGTTTCAGGTAGAGGAAGGTCTCCGTCGACCGCACCCCGGGCACCGAGCGAATCGAGTCGTTGAGCAATTGCAAAAGGCTCTCGTCGTTCTCACAGACGAGTTCGGCGAGCAGGTCGAAGGACCCGGCGCAGATCACCACATAGTCGACCTCGTCGAGTGCGGCGATCTTGGCCGCGACTTGGCGGACGTCGCCCTCCACCCGGATGCCCACCATGGCCTGGCGGTGAAATCCGAGTTGGAGGGGGTCGGTGACGGCCACGATCTGGATGACGCCGTTCTCGCGCAGGCGCTGGACCCGGCGCCGAACCGCGGCCTCCGAGAGGCCGACCTCTTCGGCGATCGAGCCGTAGGGGCGCCGTCCGTCGCGCTGGAGCGCCTCGATGATCGCCCGGTTGGCATCGTCGAGCAGCCCGGTCGGAAGGAAGACCGGCCCGCTCTCTGGGTCCGGCTCGAGCTCGCCGTGCTCATCATCGGCTCGGGTGTCGTCGGAGTATGGGGGCACGTGGATTCCCTTCCCGGTGCGCCGGGCCTGCGCCGGATATCGGCTGCTGTCGAATTCTGTCACGCGTGTCGCCCCAGTCAAGGGGATTCGGCGTGAAAAGCGAACATCACTACGTTATCCCTTGTCGAAGGCGCCGATGTCTGTGATTCTAAGGAGAGGCGCCCGAGCGTGGGCGCGGCCCGATGTCATATCCGTGCGTGGGGCCCGAAGGCCGTCCGCCAAGGGCCCAGGTGGAGAACGGGGAGGGTGATATGAACGGAAAAGACGGTTCGCTGCGGCGGCTCCACAACTTCGTCGGTGGGAAACACCTCGATGCCCTCGACGGGGCGGTGGCCCCCGTCGTCGATCCGAGCACCGGGCAACCATTCGCGGAGGCCCCAGTGTCCGGGCCGAAAGATGTGGACCGGGCCCTGCGGGTGGCCGCCGAGGCCTTCGTTGCGTGGAAGCGCACGACCCCGGCCGAGCGCAGCCTCGCGCTGATCCGCATCGCCGATGCGCTCGAGGCCCGTGGTGAAGAACTGGTTCGGGCCGAGAGCGAGAACACCGGGAAGCCCTTCGCACTGACCATGTCCGAAGAAGTACCTCCGATGGTCGATCAGGTGCGGTTCTTTGCCGGTGCCGCCCGGCACCTTCAGGGCCTCTCGGCCGGCGAGTACATGGCGGGACACACGTCGTTCATCCGGCGCGAGCCCATCGGCGTCTGCGCGGCGGTGACCCCTTGGAACTACCCGATGATGATGGCCGTGTGGAAATGGGCGCCGGCCTTGGCGGCAGGGAACACGATGGTCCTCAAGCCCTCGGATACGACGCCGGTGAGCACGCTGCTGATGGCCGAGATCATGAGCGATCATCTCCCACCGGGAGTCTTCAACGTGGTGTGCGGTGACCGGGACACCGGTCGGGCACTCGTCGAGCATCCGGTGCCGGCGATGGTGTCGATTACCGGGAGCGTCCGGGCCGGCATGGAGGTGGCTACGGCGGCGGCGGCCGACCTCAAGCGGATCCACCTCGAGCTCGGGGGCAAGGCACCGGTCATCGTCTTTGACGACGCCGACGTCGCGTCGACGGCCGAGGGCATCGCCGGGGCGGCCTACTTCAACGCCGGCCAGGACTGCACCGCGGCCACCCGCGTGCTGGCCGCCCCCCGGGTCCACTCCGATCTCCTCGAAGCCCTCGTCGAGCAGGCCAAAGCCACCACGGTGGGTGGATTGGACAATCAAGACGCTGATTTCGGCCCTCTCAACAATGCCGATCAGCTCGAACGGGTGCGGGGCTTCATCGAGCGCACCCCGTCCCACGCCCACGTACTGACTGGTGGCGCGGCGGTCGGGGACCGTGGCTACTGCTTCTCCCCCACCGTGGTGGGCGGACTGCGTCAGGACGATGAGATGATCCAACAGGAGGTCTTCGGGCCGGTCATCACCGTCCAGGAATTTTCCGACGAGGCCGAGGCGCTCGGCTGGGCCAACGGCGTGCAATACGGTCTCGCCTCAAGCGTGTGGACCCGGGACCACGCCCGAGCCATGCGGATGGCCCGCGACCTGGATTTCGGATGTGTGTGGATAAACACCCACATCCCGCTGGTCGCCGAAATGCCCCACGGGGGCTTCAAGCACTCTGGCTATGGCAAGGACCTCTCGATGTACGGCTTCGAGGATTACACGCGGGTCAAGCACGTCATGAGCAATATCGAGGAGTGACCTGGCCGGGCGTGACCCGACGGGGATCGTGGAAGAGATGAGGCGCCGGTGATTGTCGGGGTACCCAAAGAAGTCAAAGACGACGAGTACCGGGTGGCCATCACGCCGGCTGGGGTGCGCGAGCTCACCGCCCACGGCCATACGGTCCTCGTCGAGCGGGGAGCGGGCGGGGGCTCGTCGATACCTGACGAGGACTTCGTGCGGACCGGGGCGATGATCATCGCCGAACCCGAGGGCATCTGGGCCGAATCCGACATGATCCTCGGGGTCAAAGAGCCGGTGGGAGAGGAGTACCCCTGGCTCGGGTTGCACAAAGGTCAGGTGTTGTTCACCTACCTGCACCTCGCGGCTTCTCGCTCGTGCACCGACGCGCTGTTGGCCGCACAGAACACGGCGATCGCCTACGAGACGGTCCGCCTCCCCGACGGCTCGCTTCCGCTGCTCACCCCGATGAGCGAGGTGGCCGGTCGCATGGCCCCGTTCATGGGGGCCCACCACCTGATGCGTCCGGCCGGCGGCCGGGGGACCCTTGTCTGCGGTGTTCCCGGTGTCGAGTGCGCCAAGATCGTCATCCTCGGAGCGGGGGTCGCCGGGATGGCGGCGGCCACCCTGGCCGTCGGGATGCACGCCAACGTCTACATTCTCGACCGCAACCTCGAGCGGCTGCGCCAAGTCGATCACCACTTCCGCGGGGCGCTCGAGACCGTGGCTTCAAGTGCGCACGCCATCGAGGAGACCTGTTCTGACGCCGATCTGGTGATCGGTGCCGTCCTCGTTGTCGGGGCCCGGGCGCCCACACTCGTGCCCGACGAACTGGTGGCCCGCATGCCGACGGGTTCGGTGCTCGTCGATATTTCAGTCGATCAAGGCGGATGCTTCGAGTCAACCCGCCCGACCACCCACTCGAAACCGACGTTCGAGGTCGAAGGGTCGATCTTCTACTGCGTGGCGAACATGCCCGGTGCGGTTCCGCACTCGTCGACCTATGCCTTGGTGAACGCCACCCTTCCCTACACGCTCGAGATCGCCGATCGGGGGTGGCGTGATGCGGTGCAGGCCGACCCGGCCCTCGCTCTCGGGGTCAATGTGGTCGAAGGGGCGGTCGTCTGTGAACCCGTGGCCGAGTCCCACGGTCTTGCATTCACTGCGCTCGAGTCGTTGCTCTGACGAGACCGCTGTCGCGGTCTGCTGGTGTCAGCTCCGCCGGTAGAGAAAGCCGATCACGACGGTCGTCAGCCCCGCCAACAACACCCCAGCCATCGCGAACCACGCGCCGATCTTCTCGTCGTGGGGAAACAGCGGGCTGGAGTTGGCGGCGACCGCGTTGAAAGCCAACCCGACCCCCCAGATGAGGACGGCCAGGCCGAGCACGATGACGAGGGTGCCGATCGCCCGATTGCGGTAGACGGGCATGTACCCGCCGACCGGCTGGGACCACCCGTAGGCCGCGTCGGCCGGAGCGTGGGCCGCCGGGAAGTCCGGCGTGACCGGGGTCGGGGGCAGGGTCGGAGCCGCCGACGGGACCGATTCGGGCGGGTACCACCGGCCGTCGCTCGCCTGCCACCACCCGGGTCCTTGTGCCACATCGCTCATGGGGCGATGCTACGACACGGCCGGCGGTCACCGACCTGCGGGCCGCTTCCCCCTTCTCGATAATTCTTGGCCCCAGTGCTGCCTTCCCGTGATCTCGCCCCAGCCGACGCTCAGAGTTCGCCGAAAATCGAAGCGGCGCCGGGCGACCGTTTGGGGCCCCTGAGCGTCCCGCCCGCGCCGGGGTCGGTCCTGATCCGAAGCCTCCGGTAGAAGATGGCGCCGCCGGGGGATCGGACCGGGCGTCACCTGGTCGTGTCGTCCGCCGTCGCGGAGTAGTTTTTCTCCCGGAGGCCGGACATGACCGAGACGTATCACGGGTCCTATGAGGGCGGCTTTCAGGGGATGAAGGCCAGCGGCGAAGCGACGCTCCAGTTGAGCGGCGACCAGTTCGTGCTCCGGCGTCCCCGGGTCTTCTTCTCGAGGAGTCTGTACAAGGTCTGGGCCAAATGGACTGCGGTGACCGGGCTCAGCGTCCAGGCGGCGGAGAAGGGAGGCAGCCGGCTCGAGCTGACCACCAAGGCCCGAGGCACCGGGGTGGTCGTCTTGGAGAAGGTGGAACCCGCCGAGATCTGGGAGGTGCTCGACGGCATCTCGGACCTAAAGGACCGGTTCCACACGTCATCGGCCGGGGGGACCGAGGCTGCTCGATTGGCCGCGGGCACCGACCCCTCGGAGGGTTCGGCAGGCACCGCAGACGGGAGCGCCGGGGAAACGGTGCCGCACGCCGAGGACATCAGCGAGGACTCCGGGGATGCCGAGTCCCCGGTCGCCGACGACGCCACTGCGGCGGCCGAGCGCCGGTCCGCATTCGGCGAAGACATCTCGGCAGACGCCGGGTCCGAGGTGGAGAGCGCCGAGAAGGGCGAGACCTCCGGTCCACCAAGACCGGGATGACTCAGTCGAGCTCGGAGCCCACCACCGAGACGAACGAGACCATCTCGCCGGGATACCCACCCAGGTTGTGAGTAAGAGCGAGGGTCCGCTCACTGTGTAGCTGGCGTTCAGGGGTGGCTTCGCCTCGCAATTGCAGCCAGCACTCGAAGGACATCCGCAGGCCCGAGGCGCCGACCGGGTGGCCGAAGCTCTTGAGCCCGCCGTCGGGGTTGATCGGTAGCTCGCCGTCGAGGGCGAACGTGCCCGCCAGCACCTCTTTCCACGCCGTGCCTCGCTCGGCGAACCCGAGATCCTCCATGAGGACCAGCTCGGTCGGGGTGAAGCAGTCATGGACCTCGGCGAAGGCCAGTTGGTGCCGCGGGTCGGTGATTCCAGCCTGGGCGTAGGCGTCCCGGGCCGCCAGCTCGCACTCGGGGAAGTGCGTGTAGTCGTAGTCGGGATCGATCAGGCCCGAGCCGCTCCCTGCGGCAAACGACAGCGCCTTGATGTAGATCGGCTTGTCGGTGTAGCGGTGGGCATCTTCGGCCCGCACCACGATCGCAGCAGCCGCACCGTCGGCCACGCCGGCGCAGTCAAACACCCCGAGCCGTCCCGCCACCCGCGGCGAGGCGCAGATCGTCTCTTTGGACACCTCGCGGCGGAACTGGGCTCGCGGGTTGCGGGCTCCGTTGTAGTGGTTCTTGGCCGAGATGGTGGCCAACACGTCGGTCATCTGGTCTTCGTCCACGCCGTATTTCGCCCCGTAGGCCGGAGCAACCATCGAGAACATGGCGGCCGCGGTCAAGGTCCTTGCTGTCCCGTCGCCGGGAGGATTGTTGGCGTTGAGCCCTTGATAGCCGCTGTCCTTCACCTTTTCGGCGCCGACCGCCATGGCTACGTCGTAGGCACCCGAGGCCACGGCGTAGGCGGCGGCCCGCAGTGCCTCGGACCCGGTCGCGCAATAGTTCTCGACCCTCGTGACCGGCTTACCCTCGAGCTGGAGCGGGCGAGCCAGGGTGATGCCGCTCATCCCGCTTTGGGCGGTGCCGATCCAAAAGGCGTCGACGTCGCCCTTGGCAATGCCGCTCGAGTTGAAGGTCTGACCGGTGGCGTCGAGGATCAGATCGTCGAGGCCCTGGTCCCACTGCTCGCCGAAATTGGTGCAGCCCATGCCGACGATGGCCACCTGGTCGCGGATCCCGTGCGATCCCATGTCAGCCTCCTGCCTTCGAGCCGGCGCGCACCGGCTTGGCCTTCCAGAAGTAGTCGTGAATCCCATCAGAGGTGAAAAGCCGGCGGAAGGTCATTTCCACCCGGTCGCCCATGGCGATGGCGTCGGCGTCGACGTCGGTCAGCTCGATCGGGAAGCGGCCACCGCCGTCGAAGTCGACGACAGCGAAGACGATCGGCGGGCTCGGTGAATAGGCCATCCGGTCGACGGTGAAGGTGACCACGGTGCCGGTGGCGTCGGCCAGGGGGACCGGGTCCATCTCGTCGAACGCCCCGCCCTTCATCGATATCCGGGCCGGCGGCAGATGGACGGCACCGCTCGAGCGGTCCTTCGAGCCGACGAAGCCGAACTTCCAATCCTCGCTGCGCCACGCCGCCGAGGACGACACCCGGGGGGGTTCGGGCCGCCGCGGCGGTTCGAGCTCGAGAAGGCCCCGCCAGCTGAGGTACTTGCCGTAGGGGAGTGCGGCCCCGTCCGCCACTTGGGCGGCGACCGGCCGGGCCGGCCGCCAGTCGGCGAGTGCGCTGGTCGTCCGCAACACCGTCACGTCGGCGCCGTCGGCCAAGTGGATCAGGGCTAGCACCCGGCCGGCGGGCACCTCGCCGGCCGCCTGGCTGCGGGCCTCGTCCTCTAACAATGCGGTGAGAACAAGGGCCGGGTGGGCGGCGCCCGCCTGGCCGACCGAGGCCGACAGGTCGTCGGCCAACGCGCCCTCGGCCACGCCGAGCTTGCCGGCCAGCGCCTTGACGGCGCGGGCGTGCATCCCGGTCACCGCGACGCGAGCGACGCTCGAGGCGTCGATGCCGGTGGTCTTCAGCGCCCGGGCCCAGGCCTCCAGGCCTAGTGGCACGTAGCGGGTCTCACCAAAGCGCTCCTCCCAAACCCTCGAGCGCTGTTCGCCCGGGGTCCGCCAGCGGTCGGTGAACTCGTCGGTCGCCGACCCGCCTCCCAAAAACTCGGCCACCACCGGCGCGCCCGGGCCGTCGTCGGCGACGATCAGGGCCGCCCCGGCGTCGCCGCCGGCCGCTTCGTCGCTGCTCGTCGGCAGACCGTCGCGCTGGTCGGCCGAGACGACCAGCGCCGTCCCGATCCCGCCGGCACAAAGCGCCGCGGCGAGGGCCCCGGTACCCGAGCGGAGCGCGCCACCGAAGTCGAAGGCCGGGACCTCGTTTGGCAGCCGGAGGGCCGCGTGGACGGCGGTGGCGTTGGTCTTGTCGAGGTAGGCCGGGCTGGCGGTGGCGAACCACACCACGTCGGGGGCGGACCCGGGGGCTCCGCGCAGCGCCAGGCGGGCCGCCTCGGTACCCATGGTGGTGGTGTCCTCGTCGTGGGAGGCCACCGCCCTCGTCCCTTTGCCCCCACCGGAGCCGAGAAAGGACGCGATCTGGGCCCGCTCCAAGCGCCGGTAGGGAACGTAGCCGGCGGCACCCACGATTCCACGCACGGGCGCGATCGTAGCCCGATCGCCTCTTGTATCTGACGGTGCGTCAGGTAGAGGCGGGCCCGCCTGGGCGGCGAGTCGAGGGGCCGGTGCGTCTGGCGTCCGGGGCCGTTCGGCCGCGGGCGGCGGCCGCGGGCAGACCCGAATCGCGGCGAGAACCCTTGTTGCGACCCGATGGCGGCCGGCGAGGCGTGCCGGGCAGTCGCCCACCCGACGAAACCGACCCTATGATGACCGTTCGAATCTGACGGACCGTCAGATCGGCTGGCGAGGCCCGACCCCGCCATCGACCGGAGGTCGCCCGATGGACTTCGAGTTCTCGCCTGAGCAGACCGCCTTCGTCAAGGAGGTGGAGAGCTTCCTCGACGCCCACGACGACCCCGATGTCTTTGACGTCACCCGGGAGAACATGGCCCAGATCGTCGACACCCCCGCTCGGCGGTCCTTCATGGCCGAGATGGGCCAGCAGGGCTGGCTGGGGATGACCTGGCCCACCCAGTACGGGGGCAAGGAGGGCGAAGGGGTCTACGAGTACTTGTTGAATGAGCAGCTGGCGCGGCGCGGCGGCCCCCAGATCGGCAAGGGGGTCGGCATCATCGGCAAGACCCTGATCCGCCACGGAAACGACAAGCTCAAGGCCGAGTTCCTGCCCAAGATCCTGCGCAACGAGGTCGAATTCGCCGTTGGGTATTCCGAACCCAATGCCGGCTCGGACGCCGCCTCCATGCAGCTGAAGGCGACCAAGGTCGACGGCGGGTGGACGCTCAACGGGCAGAAGACCTGGACAACGTCGGCTCACTTCGCGGAGTGGTACTGGGTCGGCGCCCGCACGGACCCTGACGCTCAGAAGCACTTCGGCATCACGTTGTTCCTCGTTCCTCTCGACCAGCCGGGCATCACGATCAACGCCATCTGGACCATGGGCGACGAACGGACCAACGAGGTTTATCTCGACGACGTGTTCGTCCCTGACGACTACGTGGTCGGTGAGCTCAACCGGGGCTTCCAGTACATCTCCGAAGCACTCGACCTCGAGCGCTTCACCATGTTCACGTTCTCACCCATCGCCCAACGACTCGAACTCCTCATCGAGTACGTAAAGACGACGACCCGAGACGGCGAACCGCTTCGCGACGACCAGGTAATCCGCCAGCGCATCGCACAGTTGTCGACCGAGGCCGAAGTGGCTCGGGTGATGGGCCTGCGGTTCGTCTTCGAGTCAGCAAAAGGCGGCGCCGCGCCGACGTCGGAAGCCTCTGAGTACAAGCTCTTCGCGACCGAATTGTCCAAACGGGTGGCCGATGCGTCGATGGACATCGCCGGGCCCGGCACCCAGCTCCGGGTCAAGACCCCCGATGCCCCGATGGCTGGCCGGGCCGAGTCCACCTACCGCTACACCGTGATCGACACCATCGGGGGTGGCGCGTCGGAGATCCAGAAGAACATCATCGCCCGCCGCAAGCTCGGCCTTCCGAAGAACTTCTGAGGACGCCATGTCGGCAAAGACCCATACCGGTCCGACGACCGGGCCCCCGCCTGCCGGACCGCTCGCCGGAGTGACGGTCCTTGACCTCGCGAGCGTCGGTCCGGCGGCCCGCTGTACCCGGTTGTTGGCTGACTACGGCGCCGACGTGGTGAAGGTCGGGCCGGTGCCCTCCGACAGTGGCGTGCAGATCGAGCCGGCGTTTTTCGCGTACAGCGGGCACCGGGGCATGTCGCGCGTGCTGCTGGACCTGAAGGACCCCGCTGGTCTCGAGGCCTTCTTGACCCTGGCCGCCCGGGCCGACGTGGTGGTGGAGAGCTTCCGTCCGGGTGTGGCCGATCGCCTGGGTATCGGCTACGAGGCCGTGCGCGCCGCCAACCCGGCGGTCGTCTACTGCTCGACCAGCGGGTATGGCCAGACCGGGCCCCACGCCGGCTGGGCCGGCCACGACGTCGACTATCTCGGCGTGGGGGGGTTCCTGGCCACGAGCGGGCCCCGGAGCGACGGTGGTCCCCCGTTGCCCGGGGCGACGGTGGCCGACGCGGCGGCGGGGGGGATGCAAGCCGCCCTGGCCATCACCGCCGCCCTGACCGGGCGCCAAAAGACCGGCGAAGGCGCCTACCTCGATGTCTCCGTGGCCGACGGGGTGCTGTGGCTCATGTCCCTCACCATCGACGAGCACCTCGCGACGGGCACCGATCCGGGTCCGGGCCATGACATCTTGACCGGTCGCTACGCCTGCTACGACGCCTACCGGGCCGCCGACGGGCGGTGGCTGGCCGTCGGGGCCATCGAACACAAGTTCTTCGCCAACCTCTGTCGGGCGCTCGGGTGTGACCGCTGGATAGACCACCAGCTGGACGACGCCGTGCAAGACCGGATCCGGGCCGACTTCGCCGAGGTATTTGCCACCCGGCGGCGCGACGACTGGATGGCCGAGCTCTCGGGCACCGACACCTGTGTGGCCCCGGTGCTGACCGCCGCCGAAGTGGCGAGCGACGAGCAGTTCGTCCACCGGGGGGTGGTCATCGAGGCGGTGCACCCGACCGAGGGGCGTTTCCGCCAGTTGGGTCCGCTCTTGGCCGGTATGGCACGACCGATAGCTCCGATCGCCCTTCCCGACCCGTCGGTCACCGATACCGACCGGCGGCTGGTGGCCGCCGGAGTGGACTCGGCCACCATCGATGGTTGGCGCAGCGCGGGAGCGGTGGCGTGACCGGGGCCGGGTTGTCCGGGGCGCTCCGGGCGGCGCTGGCCGACCAGGCCGGCGACCCGGTGGCCGCAGCTCGGAGCCTGATCGGCGGCGAGCAGTACCCCGAGGAGGGCGAGTTTCCCGTCGAGCGCGGCTATATCTGGACAACCTGCTCGTCGGTCGAGAACGCGAACCCGCTCTTTTGGGACGACGAGGCGGCAGCCGATCTCACAAACGGGCCCATCGCACCACCGACGATGCTCTCGGTCTGGTTCCGACCCCACCACTGGGCTCCGGGCCGGACCGAGGCGGCCCTGCCGCTGCAGGTGCACTTCGATCTGAAGGCCCTGCTGGAGTTGCCCGAGGCGGTCATGACCGAAAACACCATCACCTTCTATGACCCGGTGCGACCGGGCGACCGGTTGCACACCCACCAGGTGCTGCGGTCGGTGAGCGACGAGAAGACCACCAAGCTCGGCACCGGACGCTTCTGGGTGATCGAGGTCGTGTACCACAATCAAGAGGGCGGACTCGTGGGAGTCGAGTCCTACACCGGTTTCGGGTACCGGCGGGCGGCCTCGTGAGCGGACCCGCCCCCCGTCTGCTTTACGACCGCGTGGCGGTCGGTGACCGCCTTCCCGAGTTCCGTTACGACGTCACGGCGAGCACCGTCGTCCTTGGCGCGCTGGCCAGCCGGGACTGGCGACCCATGCACCACGACAAGGACTTCGCGGTGCATCGCAACGGAACCCGCGACATCTTTCTCAACACACCGAACCAGGCCGCCTGGTTCGAACGCTACGTGACCGATTGGACCGGGCCCCACGGCCGCCTCGGGCGGGTGACCTTCTCCATGAAGGGCTCGGTGTTCCCCGGCGACACGATGGTGATGTGCGGGACCGTGGAGGGTACCGAGGTTGACGAGGCGGGCTGCGCTTGGGTGAGCGCGGCTATCGAGCTCGCGGTTGACGGCGATGTGAAGACAGCGTGCGCCGTCCGCGTCGCCGTTCCGCAGACGACCGATGACAATCCTTGGGCCCGGCGGGGCGACCAGTGGCGACCATGAGCACGCTGTGCCGCAGTGCCGCGGCCGACGAACCGGAGGTGAACTGACGTGTTGGACCTCGACTTCAGTCCTGAGCAGGAGATGCTGCGCCAAACGGTCCGCGACGTACTCGAGCGGCACTGCCCGCTCGCCGTCGTGCGCGCGATGGAGGACGACCCCGTCGGGTACCCCGCCGAGTTGTGGGGCCAGTTGGGCAAGCTCGACCTGATCGGGCTGTTGGTGCCCGAGTCCTTCGGTGGTTCGGGCATGACCCTGGTGGAAGGGGTCGCCCTCTACGAGGAGCTGGGCCGGGCGCTCGCCCCGGTGCCGCACTTGGTCAGCGCGGTGTTGTGTGCCGGGGGGTTGGCCCTGGCCGGTAGCGACGAGCAGCAGGCGGGGTGGCTGGCCAAGTTGGGCTCGGGCGAGGCTGTCTTCACCCCGGCATGGCTCGAGCCCGACGGTGGCTTCGGGCCACGGGGGGTCCAGACCCGTGCAACGGCGGGCCGCGAGGGCGTCGTCATCAACGGCACGAAGCGGCATGTGGCGTTCGCGAAGGCCGCCGACCGGCTGGTCGTCCTCGCCCGCACCGGTGACGGTCCTTCGGCGGTGGACCTGTTCCTGGTCGACCCGGCCGCGCCCGGGGTCTCGATGGCCCAGCAGTTCACCATAGGCTCGGACACCCAATATCACGTCGGCTTCACCGATGTGGTGGTGAGCGAGGCGGATCGCATCGGGGGGGCGGGCACCGGCTGGGCCACCTGGGACGAAATCATGAGTGACGCGGTCATCTTGCTCGCTGCACAGGCGGTCGGCGGTGCCCGCTACGCGCTCGACATCACCGTCCAATACGCGAAGGACCGTGAGCAGTTCGACAAGCCGCTCGGGGCCTTCCAGGCCCTCGCCCACTACCTCGCCGATGCGGTCACCGCGGTCGACGGGGCCGAGCACCTGGTGCATGAGGCCGCCTGGGCCCGGGCCAACGACCGACCGACCGAACGGCTGGCCCCGATGGCCAAATTGTTCGCCTGTCAGACCTTCCGCGACGTGACGGCCATGGCCCAGCAGATCTTCGGGGGCATTGGGTTCACCCTCGAGTTCGACATCCAGCTCTACTTCCGCCGGGCCAAGCAGCTGCAGATCAGCTGGTGGGACACCCGGGCCTTGGAGCAGCGAGTGGCGGTCGCCGTCCTCGACTGATCGGTGGTCCCCACCGATCGCCGACCCTCGTGCGCTCGGTCAACGTAGCGACCGAGACACCAGACGGCACGAGGAATCGGTGCTCATTTCCGGCACACGTCCAGCTCAGCTAGGTGTGATCCCCGCCCCGCCGTCTCCGTGCAGGTCCTTCAAGGCGACCCCTCGCAACAAGACCTCGCCCTCCAGGCCGTCGGGGTCACGGAAAAAGAGGCTGAGCGCCCCGCCGAAGTCGTTCACCGTGCCGTCGCTCGCACCGGTATCGACCAGGCGCCGGCGGATCGCGACGAAGGCCTCGTTCGAGGCCGCTTGCAGTCCGATGTGATCGAGCCGCCCCCGGGCGAACATCGGGGTCTGGCGTTCAGCCTCGGTGTTCCCTTCGATCTCGAAGATGTTGAGCTGGGTGGCCGGTCCGATGTCGATCACCGTCATGGTCTCGCCCGGTCCGTGGTCCCGGGTCGGATAGACGGTGGCGTCGAAGACCTGTTCGTAAAATCGCGCCAGCCGGGCACTGTCCTTGGTGAGCCAGGCCACGTGGTTGACTCCGTCAAGCAGCATGGCGCCCCCTTTCTCCGTCGGCGGGGTCAATCGTAGGTTGACCGGATCAGGCACCGAGCACATCGGACCGGCCGTGCTCGGCCAGTTCGGCAGCCAATCCGGAGCGGTCGTCGTCGGTGAGTGGGCGGTATCCCCCGGCGCGAGCGTCCCCCGCCGGGTCGCGCCCGGGCCGCCACCACACCGGGTCGTCGCACTCCCAGGCCTCACGACGGAGGTCGACTTTGGTCACCTTGCCGGTCGCGGTCTGGGGGAGATACGCGGTCACCCGGACGAAGCGGGGCGCCCATTTGGTGCCGAGATCGGGCTGCGTGTCCAGCCAGTTGGCGAAGTCGACGGGGTCGAACTCGGCGCCCGGCGCGAGCTCGAGCGCCGTCATGACCTGGTCGCCCGAACGGGTGTCGGGTACGCCATAGACGGCGCACACCGAGATGGCGGGGTAGCGCGAAAGGAGCGATTCGACCGGGCCCGCGGCGAAGTTCTCCGAGTCCACCCGCAGCCAGTCCCCGCGACGCCCGGCGAAATAGAAGTAGCCCTCTGCGTCGCGGTAGGCCAGGTCGCCCGTCCAGTACCACCCGTCGCGGGTCCGCTCCTCCTCGGCTTCTGGTGCACCGTAATAGCCCTCGAACTTTCCCGGCCCGCTCCGGTTGACGATCTCCCCGGTCGCCTCTCCGGCGTTCAAGAGCCGTCCTTCTTGGTCAAAACGTGCTGGTGGGCATTCGTCGCCCGACACCGGGTCGACCACGGCCAGATCGGCGCCTTGCACCGGGCGGCCCAAGGCCCCCTTGGGCATGCCGCGCACCGGATTGATGGCTGCGCCGCCCTCGCTCTGTCCGTACCCTTCGATCAGATAACAACCGAACCGCTCTTGGAAACGCGCCCGGTCACGCGCCGACGCCTCGGTGCCGAATGCGCTGACCAGCGTGTTGTCCGCGTCGTCGGGCTGCTCGGGAGTGGCCAGGATGTAGGCGATGGCTTTGCCGACATAGCTGAACGTCGTGGCCCCGTATCGTCGCACGTCGTCGATGAATGCTGACGCACTGAACCGCGGGCGTACCGCGATGGCGGCGCCCACCATCACAGCCGGACCCCACAGCGCCATCAGCGCGTTGCCGTGGAACAAGGGCATGGGGCAGTAGCAGACGCTGCTCTGGGTGTAGCCGTAGCCGGGGGCGGCGACCTCGGCGATGCCGGCCAGCCGGCCCTGGGTGCAGCGGACGGCCTTGGGCGTCCCCGTCGTCCCCGAGGTGAACAGCAACAAGAAGAGCTGGTCCTCGGGGATCCCGGCGGCCGCTGTCACGAGGCCGGCCGCAGCGTTGGCCGCAACCGCCGCCAGCCGTGTCGCGTAGTCCAGCGTGCCGATCACCAGCACCCGCTCTTCGTCGAGATCGAGGTCGAGGTCGGCGAGCAGCATCGCCCCATCGGGATCGGTCACCAAGAGCTGGCAGTCGGTGGCTCGGACGTCTGCGCCCAACGCTTCGCCCCGACGGGTCGGGTTGAGTCCGACCACGGTCGCCCCGGCCAGCGCCGCCCCGTTCAGCCAGAACAAGTACTCAGGGCCATTGGGCAAGAGCACGCCGATGTGGAACGGACCCGGGCGTTGGAGGCCGCGGGCGAGCGCCCCGCGGGCGGCACCCTCGGCGACCGCACTCCGCCAGGTCCACGTTCCGGTGGTGTCGAGAACGGCGGCCGAGTCGTCCTCGGCACGCGCCGCGAGCATCCGAGCCACCGTGGTCACCGCGACCCCCCGGTCATCACCCGTCCCCCGATTCCATCCATCGGCGGATGAGGGAACGATCGAGGTCGCTCACCGTCGGTGCCCCGCACAGGGCCATGGTCCGCCGCAACTCGGCGGCGAACCAGTCGAGAAGCGACTGCACACCGCCGGCGCCACCGGTGGCGAGGGCCCAGATCACCGGCCGGCCCACGAGGGCGCCCCGGGCACCGAGGGCCAGCGCCTTGGCCACATCGGGAGCGCTGCGGATGCCCCCGTCGACGTAGACCTCCACCCGGTCACCCACGGCGTCGACCACCTCACTCAAGATGTCGGCGGTCGCCGGTGCCTCGTCGAGCTGGCGGCCCCCATGGTTCGACACGATCACCGCGGCGGCGCCGGCCGCAACGCAGCGCGCCGCGTCATCGGCCCGCTGGATCCCTTTGACCACGACGGGCAGATCGGTGAGCCCGGCCAGCAGCCGATGTCGTCGACGGTCAAGGCCGGGTCGAACTCGCCGGCGACCACGGCCATGAAGCCGCCCTGGCGGGCCCGCTGGGTGCTTGGGCCGGCCAGGTTGGGGAGTTCGAGGTCGTCAGGCAAGTGCACCCCGGCATGCAGCTCCCGCAGGCGCAGGCCCGAGACCGGCGCATCGACGGTGAGTACGAGCGCTCGGTAATTGCTGTGTGCTGCCCGCATGACCAGCTCTGCGGTCCGGCCCCGGTCCCGCAGCACGTAGACCTGCATCCAACGAAGCCCCCCGGGCGCGACGGCGTCGACGTCTTCGAGCGAGCGGGTGGCCAGCGACGAGAGGACCATGGCCGCCCCGGCGCCCGCCGCGCCATGAGCCGTGGCCACCTCGCCGTCGGGGTGGGCCAGCCCTTGGATCGCCGTCGGGGCCACCAGCACCGGCGACGCCACGGGGTGACCCAGCATGGTGGTGGTGGTCGACACGGCCGAGACATCGACCAGCACCCGCGGGTGGAGCCGCCAGCGCAGCCAGGCGGCCACATTGTCGTCCAGTAGCCGCTCGGCCCCCGACCCTCCCGCGAAGTAGGCGTAGGGCATCTCGCCCACCACCCGGCGCGCCTCTTCTTCCATGAGTGTCAGGTCGACGAAGATCTGGCCGGTGGCGCCGGCCCGAAGGTCCGATCTGGCCGTGTGGGCGCCCAGGCTGGCAGGATTGTCGGCCACGGCCGCATGGTAGGCGGCGGCCGCCGACCGGTTGCCACCCGAACCCGGAGGTTCTGTGCGCTTCAGCTACGCCGAGTCCATGACCGACCCGGCCTTCTACCCCCCGTTGGCCCGAGCAGCCGAGGAGGCGGGCTACGACTCGATGGTCGTGCCCGACAGCATCTGTTACCCCGCCGAGGCCGACAGCCACTACCCCTTCAACCCCGACGGGACGAGGGAATTCCTCGAGGACAAGCCCTTCTTAGAGCCGTTCTCCCTGATCCCGGCCCTTGGGGCGGTGACCGAGCGCCTGCGCTTCGTGACCTTCGTTCTCAAACTACCGATCCGCAACCCGGTCTTGGTGGCCAAGCAGGCCACGTCGACCGCGGTGCTGACCGGTAACCGCCTCCTGCTCGGGGTCGGCACCAGCCCGTGGCGCGAGGACTACGACGTACTCGCGGTTCCCTGGGCCGGGCGGGGGAAGCGCATGGACGAGGAGGTCGCCATCATCCGGGGCCTGTCCGCGGGGGGTTGGTTCGAGCACCACGGAGAGGTCTTCGATGTTCCGTCGATCAAGATCGCTCCTGTCCCGACCAAGCCGCTTCCGATTCTCATCGGCGGGCACGGTGAGGCCGCCTTGCGGCGGGCGGCGCAGGTCGGCGACGGCTGGCTGCACGGCGGCGGGGACCCCGCCGACTTGCCCGGACTCCTGAAGCGTTTGGGGGAGTTGCGCGAGGAGTACGGCACGTCGGACAAGCCGTTCTCGATCTTTGTGATCTCGATGGATGCCTTCAGCGTGGACGGGATCAAGCGGCTCGAGAATGAAGGCGTCACCGACGTCATCGTCGGGTTCCGCTGGCCCTATGAGGTCGGCCCCGATATCGAAGCGCTGTCAGACAAGATCGACAAACTGCGTTGGTTCGCCGACGGGGTCATGGCCAAGACCAACGAGTGATCGCCCCGGGTTATTGCGCGAACCTGGAGAGAGAAGGGAAGCAGATGGCAGAACAAGTCAGTGCACGAGAGCTCGGCATCCGCTCGAGGGCGGCCGTAGAGGCGCGTGACCGCGAGGCTTGGCTCGACGTTTTCGCCCCCGATGCGGTGGTGCAGGACCCGATCGGCCCGTCACCGTTTGATCCCGAGGCAAAAGGCCACCACGGGCGTGAGGCGATCGCCAAGTTCTACGACACCGTGATCGCTCCGAGCGAGAGGATCACTTTCGAGATCGAGCGCTCCTATCTCTGCGGGGACGAGGTGGCCGATGTGGGCATCATCCGCACCACGTTGGCCGGTGGCAAGCACATGGCGGTGGTGCGGGGGGTTTACACCTACCGCTCGAACGGAGACGGCAAACTTGCCGCGTTGCGCGCCTACTGGGAGTTCGACGCCACCGAGCTCGTCGAACTCTGAGTCCCTCAGACGACGGATGCGGCGGCAGCGGACTCCTCGGGCTCTGTTTGGCAACCCCGTGAGAGCGAGCGGCCCGGCCGTGGTCTCAGGCTGTGAGTACGACCTTGCCGAGTTTTCCCCCTTGGGCAAAGCGGGCGTACGCGGCATCGGCGTCGGCCATGGCGAATGTCGCGGCCAGCGGTACGCGGACGCGACCTGCAGTAAGGAGGGGCAGCACATGGGCGGCCACTGATTGGGCGACCGCGGCCTTCTCTTCGCGCCGGCGCGCCCGCAACGTCGATCCGCTCATCGTGGCTCGCGCGCCCATCAGCTGAAGGAGATTCAGCTCGACCTTGGCCCCGGTGCCCACACCGATGACGGTCATCCGACCGCCGGTGGCCAATGCCCCGAACGCGTCGGGGAAGCTGGCCGCTCCCACCAGCTCGAGTACGACGTCGTACGGGCCGTGATCGGCGACCGCTGCTGGGTCGATGACCTCATCGGCGCCGAGGGCCGCCACCCCGTCGCGGCATCCCGGATCGCGCACCGATGCGACCACCCACGCGCCGGCCGCGGCGGCGAGCTGGACGCCGGCCGTCCCGACGCCCCCGGCGGCCCCGCTCACCAGAACCCGGTCGCCAATGCTGAGAGCCGCCTGGGTGAACAGCGCGTCGTAGGCGGTCGAAAAAACCTCGGGGAATCCGCCGGCCTCGGCCCACGACAGCCGCTCGGCGACGCAGAGCGCGTGGGTCTCTTCGACCACACACAGCGTCGCCTGCCCGCCCCCGCCGACCACCGCCATGACCCGGTCGCCCGGGCTGAAGCGGGTCACCCGGCTTCCGACGGCGACCACCTCGCCCGCCACTTCCATTCCGGGGGTATCGGGCGCACCCGGGGGCGGAGGGTAGAGCCCCCGTCGTTGCATCAAATCGCCGCCGTTGACCCCAGCCGCTCGTACCGACACCAACAGCTCGGTCTCTCCGGGCGTTGGATCGGGTCGGTCCTCATAGACCAGCTCGCCGTCGTCGATCACCACGGCCTGCATGTCAGGGTCCCCCGGACAACTCGACCACGAGCGACAACACGGCCGGGGGGTCTTTGAGCATCGATGTCACCTTTCCACAGGTGGCGAACCACGGGCACACCGCCGCCGAGTGGTGGGCTGACCGGGGACCGGTCAGAGAGCCTCTGTTGGTCGTCGGATGCCGAGGGTGCACGGCCCCGAGGCCCGGTGGGTCGGGGCGACGGTCATTCCCGATAGCCTGCGGGCATGGCTCTTTATGACATCCCCATCCACACCCTCGAGGGCGAGGAGTCCTCGCTGGCCCCCCACAAAGGAGAGGCGCTGTTGCTCGTGAACGTGGCCTCCAAGTGCGGCCTGACCCCGCAGTACGAAGGGCTCGAGCGGTTGCAGAAGACCTACGGGGACCAGGGCTTCAGTGTCCTCGGCTTCCCTTGCAACCAGTTCCTCGGCCAGGAGCCGGGCTCGGCCGAGGAGATCCAGCACTTCTGCTCGACCACGTACGGGGTGACGTTTCCGTTGTTCGAGAAGATTGACGTGAACGGGGAGAACCGGCACCCGCTCTACGCGGCGCTGACCGCGGTGCCCGATGCCGAAGGAGAGGCCGGCGATATCACCTGGAACTTCGAGAAGTTCCTGGTGTCGCCGGCCGGCGAGGTCGTGGGCCGGTTCCGCCCCCAGGTCGAGCCCGAGGATCCCGCCCTCGTGTCGGCCATCGCAGCGCAACTTCCCAGCTGAGCGCCGCCGCCGCCCCGCCCGCGTTCCCGGGCGGGCCAGCCGAGGGGAGTGACTGGTGACCGACGCCGGCTTCGCAGCCGCCATCTTCGACATGGACGGCCTGCTCATCGACTCCGAGCCGCTTTGGCACGACGCCGAGATCGAGATCCTGGGCGGCCTGGGTGTCCCGCTTGTCCCCTCGGCGTGCCGACAGACCAAGGGCATGTTCGTGGCTGAGGTGACCCGGTACTGGTACGAGCGCTTCCCCTGGCGCGGCCCTGATCCCGACGAGGTGGCCCGCCTCGTCGTCGACCGGGTGATCGACCTGGTGGTGACGATTGGGCGGCTCAAGCCCGGCGTTCATCGGGCCCTCGAATTGTGCGGGCGTCACGGGCTGCCCCGGGCCGTGGCCTCCTCGTCGCAGTACCGGCTGATCACCGTGGTCCTCGAGCACTTCGGCCTGGCCGGTGAGTTCGCTCTCGTGCACTCGGCCGAGGACGAGCCCTACGGCAAGCCCCACCCCGGGGTCTTTCTCACCACGGCGGGCAGACTCGGCGTCCCTCCCGACCGCTGCATCGTCTGGGAGGACTCACCGGCCGGTGTCTTGGCGGCCAAGGCCGCGCGCATGGCCTGTGTGGCCGTCCCCGAGGCGGTCGAGCGGGATCGTCCCGCCTTCGGTATCGCCGATGTCGTCTTGGGCTCGCTCGACGAGGCCGACGAGGCCTTGTGGGACCGCCTGGCCGACGCCCACCGGGCCGACCCGATGGCCGCCCCGGGGAGCCACGAGGGCGCCCGCTGAGCGGTGGGGGACCGCCGACCGGCGCCCACTATCGTTCGGCACCCCACCGCCAACCCATCAGGAGTGAAGTGTTCCGACCCGTCCCGGCCGACGCCGATTTCGTCGCACTTGAAGAGGCAGAGCTGGCCCGCTGGCGGGAGTACCAGATCTTCGAGCGCTCGGTGGCCCAGCGCGAGGGCGCCGAGCCGTGGGTCTTCTACGAGGGACCGCCGACGGCCAACGGCCGACCTGGCCTCCATCATGTGTGGGCGCGGGCCTACAAAGACCTCTTCTGTCGGTACCGGACCATGGCCGGCTTCTACGTGGCCCGCCGGGCCGGGTGGGACACCCACGGTCTCCCCGTCGAAGTCGAGGTGGAAAAGAAGCTCGGGATCACCGGCAAGCGGCAGATCGAAGAAGAGGTCGGCATTGCCGAGTTCACCCGGCTCTGCCGGGAGTCGGTGCTCGACTACGTCGACGACTGGAAGCACCTGACCGAGCGCATCGGGTACTGGGTCGACCTCGACGCCGCCTACTGGACGTTCGATCCGAGCTACATCGAGTCGGTCTGGTGGCACTTGAAGACCATGTTCGATGCGGGCCTGCTCTATGAGGACTTGAAGGTGGTGCCCTACTGCCCGCGGTGTGGGACCGCGCTGTCGAGTCATGAGTTGGGCCAGCCCGGCGTCTACTCCGACGAGGACGACGAATCGGCCTACGTTCGCTTTCCTCTCGTCGATGCCGACCCGCGTGTGCTGGGCGATGCCACGTCGCTCGTGGTCTGGACGACCACACCCTGGACCCTCGTGTCCAACACCGGCGTGGCGGTCAATCCCGCGCTGAGCTACGCCGTCGTCGACGGACAGCTGGTCGCAGAAGAGCTCGTCCCCAACGTCTTTGGCGAGGGGGCGACGATCACCCGCCGCGTGCCGGGCACGGACCTGGTGGGTCTCAAGTACCAGCGCCCCTTTGACGAACTGCCGGCGCCCGGTGGCGCCGACGGCTGGCGAGTGGTCCCGGCGGACTACGTGACCACCGACGAGGGCACCGGCCTCGTCCACCTCGCACCGGCCTTCGGTGAGATCGACCGCCAGGCGGCCAGGGAGCACGGCCTCCCCATGCTCAACCCGGTTGGCCCTGACGGGCGATTCACCGACGCCATCGGCTGGCTCGCTGGCCGGGCGGTGCGCGAGGCCAACCACGACATCAACGACCGACTGGAGGCGGCCGGCTTGCTGCTCCGCCGCCAGCCCTACGTCCACTCCTACCCCCACTGCTGGCGTTGTTCGACGCCGCTGATCTACTGGGGCAAGCCTAGCTGGTACATCGCCACGCAGAGCAAGAAGCGCGACCTGCTGGCCGCGAACGCCGGCGTCGACTGGCACCCCGAGTACATCCGAGACGGTCGTTTCGGCGAGTGGCTCGAGAACAACGTCGACTGGGCCCTGTCCCGGGACCGGTTCTGGGGAACCCCGTTGCCCATCTGGCGTTGCGGGGGCGGCCATGTGTTCTGCGTGGGCTCGCTGGCGGAGCTCTCCGAACTCTGCGGGCGCGACGTCACTGCCCTCGACCCGCACCGACCCACCATCGATGAGGTCACTTTTGCCTGCCCTGACTGCGCCGATCCGGCGTCCGACCGCGACCAGTCCGACGGTGCGTCCTCTCTCGCTCGACGGGTGGCGGCGGTGATCGACGCCTGGTTCGATTCGGGCTCGATGCCCGCGGCCCAGGTCGGTTATCCCCATCAACCCGGCTCGAAAGAAGCCCTCCGCTTCCCCGCCGACTTCATCACCGAGGCCATCGACCAGACCCGGGGCTGGTTCTACTCCCTGCTGGCGGTCAACGTGCTCGTCTTTGGCCACGCCCCCTACCGCCATGTCATGTGCCTCGGCCACATCGTCGACGCCGACGGCCGCAAGATGTCCAAGTCGATCGGCAACGTCATCGATCCCTGGGAGATCCTCAACTCCCGGGGGGCAGACCCGTTGCGCTGGTGGATGTTCACTCAGGGTTCGCCGTGGACCCCGACGCGGGTGAACCTCGACTCGATCGACACGTCGTTGCGCGAGATGCCGCTCACCTTGTGGAACACCTTCAGCTTCTTCATGACCTACGCCTCGCTCAACGGATTCGATCCGGCTGACCCGGCGGTCCCCGCGCCATCCGACCGCCCGGTGCTCGACCGCTGGGTGCTCTCCCGGCTGGCGTCGACCGAGGCCGAGGTGACCGAGTCTCTGGCTGCCTACGAACCGTTCGCCGCTGCCGTTCCCATCGGTCGGCTGGTCGACGATCTCTCCAACTGGTACGTGCGCCGGAGCCGACGCCGTTTTTGGCGGACCGACCCCGACGCCCCCCCGAGCGACAGCCTGGCCGCCCAGGCCACCTTGCACGAGGTGTTGGTGCGCCTCAGCGTGCTGCTCGCACCGTTTTGTCCTTTTTTGGCCGATCGTTTGTGGCGAGAGCTCACCGACGCCGGCGATGTCGATTCGGTGCACCTCGCCGATTGGCCCGCCCTCGCCGATCCCACGGGAGCGCGCGGTACCATCGACACCGCCCTCGAATCCGAAATGGCCCAAGCCCGGCGGCTCGCTTCTCTTGGGCGCGCGGCGCGCAGCGAGGCCGGGGTCAAGGTGCGTCAGCCGCTGGCCCGGGCCCTCGTGTTTTTGTCCCCCGGTGCCCCGGCGCTGCTCGAGTCCGTAGTGGGCGAGGAGCTCAACGTCGACGAGGTGGTGGTGGCCGACGAGCTCGGCGAGGTGCTGCGTTTCGAGCTGGTACCCAACTTCAAAGAGCTTGGCCCCCGCCTCGGTCCGGCGGTTCGGGACTTGAAGGGGGCACTCGCCGGTCTGGACGGCGTGGCCGCCGCGGCGACCCTCGAGCAGGGCGGCACCATCTCGGTGCTGCTGCCCGGCGGCCCCGTCGAGCTCGGACCCGGTGATGTCGAACTGCGGGTGCAGGGCCAACCCGGCTTTGCCGTCTCAAGAGAAGGGGGAGAGGTCGTCGCTCTCGAACTGGCCATCGACGACGAACTGGCCCGGCGCGGCCTGGCCCGCGAGGTCGTGCGCCATGTCCAAGAGCTGCGCAAGACGAGCGGATTGGACGTCTCGGACCGCATCGTGTTGTCCTTGGGCGGCCTCGACGAGTTGACCCCCTACTTCGACTACATCGGGCGTGAGGTCCTCGCCACCGAAGTGGTCGCCGGCGCGGGCAGAGGCGAGGGCATCGTCCTCGACCTCGACGCCCTCACGAGCGAAGCCCGGGCCTGGATTGAAAAAGTCTGAATTGCGCAGCGGACCGACCGGAGCGGGCTCAGCCCGGGCAGGCGGTCGGGTCGGCGCCGAGTTTGCCGAGGGCGGTGGCCAGTGCCACCCGGTCGGCGACGTCGAGTGGGCCGAGCAGGTGCTGGTCGAGGCCGATGAGATGGATGGTGGTGGCGTCTTCGAGCTTGCGGGCACCTGCGTCGGTGAGGGCCACGAAGACGCTGCGACGGTCAGACGGGCAGTGCTGACGCTCGACCAGGCCGGCCTCAGCCATACGGTCCACCATGCGGGTGGTCCCCCCTGAGGTGAGCGAAAGCTCCACCGCCAACTCGCTCATCGTCAGCCGGGCCCCGGGGGCGCGGGCCAGACGCACCATGCCGACGAACCAGCTGAGCGGCAGCCCGCAGGCCTCTTCGAGCTCACCGCCGAGGAGCCGGGTCAGGCGGCCATGGGCCCCGACCAGCAGCCGCATCAGGGCGATCCGCTCGTCACTCGCCAAGGAGGCCCAGTCGACTGATTCGGGTGCCGGACCGGCCATCGGGCCGTCATCGTGCTCGGGAACATCGATCACCACGCTCTGAGCCTACCAGAACTTGGGGAAATGTTTGAGGAGAAAGTAAGTGATTGACAAGTAGATGAGAGATCAGATATTGTGAGGCCGAGTCCACGGGCACACGGTCCGGACTCGCAAGGACATCCGACATATCCATCCGAAGGAGTTCCCATGGCTACACAGACCATCGCACCCCCCACCCCTGGCACCTACGTGGTGGACAAGGCCCACACCGAGGTGGGCTTCGTCGCCCGCCACCTCATCGGCACCAAGGTCCGGGGCCGTTTCACCGATTTCGAGGCCACCTTGACCATCGCCGACCCTCCAGAGCAGTCGAGCCTGGAGGCCGACGCGGTAGCGGCGAGCATCGAGACCGGCAACTCCATGCGCGACGACCACCTGCGGACCAACGACTTCCTCGATGCCCCGACGTTCCCGAAGCTGACCTTCAAGTCCACGGGACTCACCAAAGAGTCTGAGGGCGAGTGGAAGCTGGCCGGGGATCTCACCATCCGTGGGATCACCAAGCCGGTGGTCTTCGACCTCGAGTACCACGGCACGGGTCCGGGCATGCAGCCCGACGCCGAGGTTGTGGCTTTCTCGGCCAGCACCGAGATCGACCGTCGTGAATTCGGCGTCTCGTTCAACGCACCGCTCGCTAACGGCGGCTTGGTGGTCGGCAACAAAGTGAAGATCGAGCTCGAAGTCGAAGCGGCCCTCCAGAAGTAATCGCCCGCGCACCCCAACGCCAGCCGTCCCTGATGTCTCGGGCGGCTGGCGTTGGCGCGCCCGGCCTACGCTCTGGCGGTGACCACGCAACGGCCTACGCCCGTTATCGACCAGCCCCACGGTCTGGCCCCCGAGGACACCTACGTCTTGGCCGTCGATCTCGGGACCGGCGGCCCGAAAGCGGCGGTCATCTCGGCGACCGGACGGATCGCGGCGCACGCATTCGAGAGGACCGAGCTGCGGCTGCTTCCAGGTGGGGGCGCCGAGCAGGACCCCGAGGAGTGGTGGTCGGCGGTGGTCTCTGCCGCCCGCAAGGCGATCGATGCCGGCGGAGTCCCCGTCGAGCGCATCATCGGGGTCGGTTGCACGGCTCAGTGGTCCGGAACCGTCCCGATTGCACGCGGCGGTGCGGCGTTGGGCAACGCCGTGATTTGGATGGACAGCCGAGGCAGCACGGCCATCCGTCGGGCCATGAAGGGCACCGTGTCCGCTCTCGGCTACGACGTGCGCAAAGTTCGACGGTGGGTGCGGTTGACCGGGGGCATCCCGAGCCTGTCGGGGAAGGACCCGGTGGGCCACATCCTCTTTTTGAAAGAGGAGCGTCCCGAGATCTACCAGCAGACCGCAGTCTTCTTGGAGCCGGTCGACTACCTCAACCTCCGGCTGACCGGACTGGCCCGGGCCTCATTCGACTCGATCACCTTGCACTGGGTCACCGACAACCGCCGGATTGACGCCGTGGCTTACGACGCCGACCTGCTCGCCCTGGCGGGGCTCGACCCGGACAAGCTGCCCGAGCTGGTGCCGACGGCTACGGTCATCGGCGGCCTGAGCGAGGAGGCTGCCGGCACCCTCGGGCTACGCCCGGGGACCGCCGTCACGACGGGGACCGGCGACCTGCACTCAGCCGCGGTGGGCTCGGGTGCCGTCGCCGACTTCGCCGGTCACCTCTATATCGGGACCTCGTCGTGGATCAGCTGCCACGTCCCGTTCAAACGGACCGACATGCTCACCAATATCGCCTCGATCCCCGCCGGTGTGCCGGGGAAATACCTCGTGGCCGACGAGCACGAGACCGGCGGGGCCTGCCTGACCTGGTTGCGCGACAACGTGGTGTTCGCCGACGACCCTCTCGGGCCCGCTGCCCCCGCCGACGCCTTCGACAAGCTGAACGAGGTGGCGGCCGCGGTCCCCCCGGGTGCGGGGGGCGTTTTGTTCACCCCGTGGCTCAACGGGGAGCGCTCCCCGGTCGACGACCATACGATCCGAGGGGGCTTCCACAACCTGTCGCTCTCGAGCACCCGGGCCGACATGGTGCGGGCCGTCTTCGAAGGGGTCGCCTTCAACTCGAAGTGGCTGCTCGGCGCCGTGGAGAAATACACCAAGCGGCCATTTGGGTCCCTTGCCTTTGTCGGGGGTGGGGCCAACTCGGACCTGTGGGCCCAGATCCACGCCGACGTGACCGGGCGGACCATCTCTCAGGTGGCCGACCCGGTGCTGGCCAATGTGCGCGGAGCGGGACTCATCACTCTGTTGGCCCTCGGCAAGGTGCGCTTGTCCGACATACCCGCCATGGTGAACATCAAATCCGAGTACCGTCCGGATCGGGCCAACTCGGAGATCTACGACGAGATGGCCGAGGAGTTCGTGAACCTTTACAAACGGACCAAGGCCATTCACCGACGGTTGAACCGCCGACGCCTCGGCGGGAACGCAAAGAAGGAGAAGAGCGAGGATGGCTAACCCCGGAGCCTTCGGACGCAGGCTCACCCGACGGCGGGAGGAACTCGGCTTGAGCCTCGAGGACCTCTCCAAACGCACCGGTACGGCGGTTCCGTATCTGCGCCACCTCGAGACGAGCCCGGTCGCGATGCCCGACGCCCGGGCAATCTTGAAGTTGGCGGCCGGGCTCGAGACGACGTCCGCCTACCTTTTCGGGACCGAAATGGACCGCCCCTCGGGCGCCGGCGGCGCGGGGGAATCGCCGTCCACCTCGGAGATCTCCGAGGACGAGTGCTGGCGTCTCATCGGTCCCGGCGGCGTCGCCCGCCTGGTCTTCGACAGCGAGCGTGGCCCCACGGCCCTACCGGTCAACTTTCGCACCGTTGATCGGGCGATCGTCTTTCGGACCGAGTCGGGGAGCCATTTCGATCACCTCGACGGCCAGGAGCCGGTCGGCCTCGAGATCGACCAGCTCGATGAGGCCTCTTCGTCGGGCTGGAGCGTGCTGCTCACCGGACGGGTTCGCCGACCGACAGATGAGGCGGAGCTCGAGAAATTGCGGGACGTTGGTGTTTCACCCTGGCCCGGCGGCGGCGACGACCACTACCTCGTGCTCGAAGCCCAAGAGATCACCGGTCGTGGCATCGATGTCGAACGCTGAGCGCGGCCGGCCCATTCAGGGCCACCCGCCGCTCGTGGTGCTTGACCCCGGCCCGCTCAGATTCGCTCGAAGTTGCGGGCCAGCTCCCAGTCGGTCACGACGCGGTTGGCGGCCAGCCACTCCTGGCGGGCTGTGTTCGTGAAGTGCTGGTGGACGTCATGGCCGAACGCCTCCTCGGCTACCTCGCTGTGTTCGAGTTCGGCCAAGGCCTCGGCCAAGGTGGAGGGGATGCGGGGCACGTCCTCGGCCACGTAGGCGTTGCCGACGAACGGCTCCCCCAGCTCGAGGGCGTGGTCGATACCGTAGAGCCCGGCCGCGATGGCGGCCGCCAGCGCGATGTAAGGGTTGACGTCGCCGCCGGGCACCCTGCTCTCGACGCGTCGGCTGGCGCCGTGGCCAATCACCCTGAAGCCACAGGTCCGGTTGTCCTCTCCCCACACCGCGGCCGTCGGGGCCCAGCTGCCCGGAACGTAACGCTTGTACGAGTTGACATACGGGGCGAAGCACCAGGCGAGCTGCCGCGCCGCGTGGATCTGGCCGGCCACGAAGTGCCGGCCGGTCGCAGAAAGTTGCCCCGGGGCGTCGGCGTCACCCATGAGGGGAGCGTCGTCCTCCAGTCCCCACAGACTGGTGTGCAGATGGCACGACGACCCCACTTCGTCCATCGACCACTTGGCCATGAAGGTGGCCGCCCGGCCCTCTTGGGACGCGATCTCCTTCACACCGTTTTTGAACACCAGATGGCGATCGGCGGTGAGGAGCGGTTCGGCGTAGGTGACATTGACCTCGTGCTGTCCACGTCCCGCCTCACCCTTGGAGAACTCGACGGGGATCCCGGCGGCCACCATTTCGTTTCGGATGCGGCGTAGGACGTACTCCTCGCGTGAGGTCTGGAGCAGCTGATAGTCCTCGATGGTGCTCGTATGGGGTACCAGCCCGTTCCACCTCTTGTTCGACGCCTCCTCGAAGGTGTCGCGAAACAGGTAGAACTCGAGCTCGGTCGCGCAGCGCACCCGCAACCCGCGCTCGGCCGCCCGCTCGATCTGTCGCCGCAAGATCCGCCGGGGCGAGACCTCGATGGGTGCACCAGAGAGATCCTGGACGTCGCACAGCACAATGGCTGTGCCCTCGAGCCAGGGCAGGACCATTGTGGTGGCGTAGTCGGGCAGTGCGGCCACGTCGCCATAGCCCGAGTCCCAGTTCGTGAACTCGTAACCCGGAAGTGGCTCCATGTCCACGTCGACGGCGAGCAGGTAGTCGCACGCCTCGATCCCGTGGGCTTGGACGTGCTCGAGGAAGAAGGGACCAGTGACTCTCTTGCCGACCGGTCGGCCTTGGAGATCAGGGAAGGCCAGCACCACGGTGTCGATCGATCCATCGGCAATGTTCTGGCGCAAGCTTTCCAGGTCCGGCATGGTTCGAACTATTGCTTTTTTCCGGTCGCAGCGTCCAACGCCACGCCCACCGCCCGAAACCCCTCACTACGCTGGTGGTGTGACCTCCGAGCGCTTCGATTCTGGTGGCGTTGTCACCAAAGGCCGGGTGGTCGTGGCCAAAGTCGGTCTCGACGGGCACGACCGGGGAGTCAAGGTCGTCGCCCGCATGCTGCGCGACGCGGGCTTCGAGGTCGTGTACCTGGGGCTGCGCCAGACCCCCGAGACCGTCGCCACCGCCGCTCTCCAAGAAGATGTCGACGTGGTCGGGTTGTCGATGCATTCAGGGGGCCACCTCACCCTTGCTCCGGCCGTCGTCGCCGCGTTGCGTCAGCGTGGACTCGACATCCCTGTCGTGCTGGGTGGCATCATCCCCGCCCGCGATGTGCCGATCCTCGAGGCGATGGGGGTGCGTGAAGTGCTGAACCCCGGCGCCTCCGAGCTCCAAGTGGTCGCCGCGATGGACCGGGCCATGGGGGTGTCATGACCCGGTCAGCTCCGCTGGTCGGGGTGACCACCTACTACGCCGAGGCGTCGTGGGGCCCTTGGCACTGCCCGGCGTTCGTCGTGCCCGCCCCCTATGTCGAACTGGTCGCCGCGGCGGGTGGGCGAACGCTTCTGATCCCGCCCGTACGTTCGTCGCTCGCAGGGCCTGGCGTTGGTGCCCTCGAGGCGATTGATGCTCTCGACGCGCTCGTGGTGGTCGGCGGCGGCGACATCGACCCGGAGTCGTACGGCGAGCCAGCCCACTCACAGCTTGGGGGGGTCGACGGGGCTCGTGACCAGTCCGAACTGGCACTGGTAGCGGCCGCTCTCGACGCCGAGCTCCCGGTGCTGGCCATCTGCCGGGGGCTCCAGGTGCTCAACGTGCACCTTGGGGGGACCCTGGTTCAGCACGTGCCCGACATGGTCGGTCACACCGGGCATCAGCCGGCGGCGGGAGCCTTCGGCGACATCGACATCGTGACGGTGCCCGGCACCGCGCTGGCGACGATTATGGGGGAGACCGACACGGTGCGCTGTTCGCATCACCAGGCCATTGGGGAACTCGGGAAGGGCCTGGTGGTGTCGGCCCGGTCGGTCGAGCGCTCCGGCCCCGTGGGCACCGACGGGATCATTGAGGCGGTGGAGCTCGACGGTGCACCCTTCGTCCTCGGCGTCCAGTGGCACCCGGAAGAGTCCGGCGACCGCCGGTTGTTCGATGCGCTGATGAGCGCCAGCCGGCCCTGAATCTTCGATGACAGCCCGCCCGCGCCGATGGTGAGCGACGAGCGCTGGCCACTCGTCGCCCCCTTTTCCACCGCGGCCGCCCGTCGGTCGGTCCTCTCGGGCCGAGTCGCAGTTATTACCGGGGCCAGCCGGGGTCTCGGGGCGGGGATGGCTGCCCACTTCGCCTCGGTCGGGCTGCACCTCGGGCTTTGTGCCCGGCACCGGCCTGATCTTGTCGCCAAGACCAGGCCGCGGGCCCACGACGGGCGGATTGATCCGCCCGAGACCCCGTTGGTGGCATCGGTCGACGTGGTCGACTTCGACGCCCTCGACGCGTTCAGTGACGCCGTGATCCAGCGCTTCGGCCGGATCGATCTGTGGGTCAACAACGCCGGTGTCCTCGAACCGATCGGGGCGATCGCCGAGGCGGCGCCCGATCAGGTCGCCCGGCACATCGAGGTCAACGTGACCGGCATTCTCTTCGGCACCATGATCTTCGCCCGTCATGTTCGGTCGCGGCCCGGCGAAGGCGTACTGATCAACGTCTCGTCGGGGGCTGGGTCGCGTCCGTATGCCGGGTGGGCCGCCTACTGCGGGGCCAAGGCCGCCGTCGATCGATTGACCGAGGCCGTCGCCCTCGAAGAGCGGGCGAACGGGCTCCGGCCCTATGCGGTTGCACCGGGGGTCATCGACACCGACATGCAGGCGAGAATCCGGGCCACCGACGAGTCCGCATTCCCACAAGTACGCCGCTTCCGGGCCTTAAAAGAGGCCGAGGCTTTCAACTCCCCCTCGTGGGTGGCCGAACGCCTCCTCGAGCTCGCCTTCGGTGAGCATCCGGTATCCCAGGTGCGCCTACGGGTACCGATGCAGCCACCGGGGGCCCACGACGGCTGACGTCGAGGTTCGGCCCACGCCGCGGCGCAGTAAGGTCCACGCCCATGGCAAAGAGCGGGAAGCGCACGTTGATCAAGCCGGTGGCGGCGGCCGTCGGGGTGCTGGGCACGATGGCCAGCATCTGGTGGTTCGCTCTCAAGCCCCGTCGTAAGGCAAAGCGCTCGACCGATTCGTAGCCCGCCGACGCGGGCCCCTCACCCCGCCAGTCCGACGATCGCCGGCAGGACGTGGCTGATCGACCCCCGCAGCACCACGTCGGCCAGATCGTCAAAGGGCGTCTCCTCGCCGTTCACGATGATGACCGCCGCCCCGAAACGGGCGGCCCGGGGAACAAGTGCGGCCGCCGGATAGACCCCGAGGCTGGTGCCCACGGCTAGCAAGAGGTCGCACGCCTCGGCCGCCGCCTCAGCCCGGGCGATGTCTTTTGCTACGAGACTCTGTCCGAAACTGATCGTGGCCGATTTCAGAATGCCGTGGCACGGCACCTCGTCGCGCGTCTCGAGGCAGCGGGGGTCCTCCTCGCCGGCGCGCACCCTCCCGAGGACCGATTCCATGACCCGACGGTCACCGCAGTCAAGGCACACGACCTCGCGCACGGTGCCATGAATCTCCACCAACTGGGCCGGATCATGGCCCGCGTCGAGGTGGAGGCCATCGATATTCTGGGTGACCAACAGCGCCAGGCGGCCCGAGCGTTCGAGGTCGGCGAGGGCCCGGTGTCCGGCGTTGGGCCGGGCCGACCAGGCGGGGGAGTCGCGGCGGTTGATCCAGGCCCGGCGGCGGACGTCGGGATCGGTCACGTAGGCCTCGAAGGTGGCGAGACGCTCGGCGCCCGGATCTTTGGTCCACACCCCGTTCGGACCCCGGAAATCCGGGATGCCCGAATCGGTGGAGATGCCCGCACCGGTCAGCACCACGATCCTTTTGGAATTGGCCAGCAGGTGTCGGGCCCGCGACACCGCCCCCGACGGGTCCTCGCCCCGATCATCGTTCGTTGCCACGCTCCACTTTGACACCACGGGCCCACGCTGGTTTCGACGGGCTGGGCCGCTCCGGGCGCCGTTAGCCTCGGTCGGTGGCCCTGACGTCGCTGCGCCCACTGCGCTCGAGGAACTTCGCCCTGTTGTGGTCGGCGGCGCTCGTCTCGAACATCGGCTCATGGATGCAGGCGGTCGCACTCGGCATCTTGGTGACCGCCCGCACCCACAACCCGTTGTGGACCGGGCTGGTGGCGGCGGCGGCCTTCTTACCAAACGGGTTGCTGGCGCCGTTCGGCGGCGCCCTCGCCGACCGGTTGGACCGCCGGCGATGGTTGCTGCTCACGACCACCGCGGAGACGGTCATCGCCGCGCTGCTGGCCGTACTTGCGGCCACCGGTCGGGACCAACCGGTCGTCGTGGTCATCGTCGCCTTCCTCGGCGGCTCGGCCGCGGCCGTCGGTTTTCCGGCCTACCAGGCCATGCTGCCCGACCTCGTCGAGCGTCGAGACGACCTGTTGGCGGCGGTGTCGCTCTCCTCGGCCCAGTTCAACCTGGGTCGAGTGGTGGGCCCGGCGCTCGCCGGGGTGGCCCTGGCCTTCGGGTCGTACTCGTTGGCTTTCGCCGCCAACGCGGTGTCCTTCGGGGCGGTGATCGTGGCCCTCCTCCTCATTCGCCTGCCGGCCCCGGCCGTCGTGAGCGAGCCGCTGCGGATCTTTCGCCGAATCGCCGAGGGCGCCCGCCTGGCTGCGAGCGAGCCGGGATGTCGCAGTGCAATTGTCTTGATCGGGCTGGTCGCCCTGCTCGCCTCCCCGTTCATCGCCCTCGTTCCGGCGATGGCCATCGATGCCCTGCACCTCGGTCCCCATCACCGGGGCACCGTCGGGACCACGATCCTGGTCACCGCCCAGGGGGTCGGCGCGGTGGTGGGCGCGCTGACCATCCCCGGACTGGCCCGGCGAATCGGTCGGGGCCGTCAGGTGGTGACCGCCCTCTTCGCCCTGCCGGTCCTCCTCGCCCTCTACGCGGCGGCGCCTTCGTTGTGGTGGGCGGCCCTCGCGCTGTTCTTCGTGGGCGCCGGGTACATCGCGGTCCTCTCGGGCCTTAACACGGTGGTCCAGCTCAGAGCCCCCGAATGGGCCCGGGGCCGGGTGCTCAGCCTCTTCATGCTCTCCCTCGGGACCATCTACCCGCTCGGGGCGATCGCCCAAGGTGCCATCGGCAGCCATATCGGGGTCAAGGCGGTGACGGCGGGGTCGGGGGTCGTGTTGCTGGCCGTCCTCGGTCTGACCGCCCTGTTCAGTCCGGGGGTATTTCGGGCCCTGGCCGATGTCGGCGTACCGAGCGAGGGAGTCACCGGCCCGCATCCGACGGGGCGCCGCTGAGGGGCGTTCCCCGATCCCGCCGCGCGCCGCCGGCGTCGGTACGCTGCGGCGGTGTCGCCGAGCACCCCGACCGTCGAGCTCCTGACCGCAGCTGACGCGGAGAACCGCCAGCGTCGGGCGGCCGGAGCGATCGCCGCGGCGGGTCTGGTCTCGGGCAATCGGGTCGCCTTCTGCCTGCCGTCGTCGGCCGACCTGCTCTGTGCGGTGCTCGGGGCGGCCCGCACCGGGGTCATCCCGGTCCTGTTGAACGCCACCCTCACGGCCGGCGAACGGGACCTGCTGGTGGCCGACGCCGAGCCGTCGCTGCGCGTGTTCGACCGAGCCGCACTGGCCGCTGTGTTGGCCGGGCCCCCGGCCGACCTCGCTCAATACCCGTTGACCCGGCCGATGCACTACAGCTCGGGGACCACCGGTCACCCGAAAGGGGTGACCACGGGTATTTGGGACGACCGACGGGCCCAAGAGGTTTTTGACGACGAGGCCGACCAGTGGGGATTCGACGCTGGCGACCTGCACATGGTGTGCTCGCCGATGTATCACACCGTGTCGATCCGCTTCGCTGCGGGCACCGTGTTGCGCGGCGGATCTGTGGTCATCCTTTCTCAATATGACGCCTCCTGCGCCCTCGGCGTGCTGCGCCAGCACCGACCGACCACGGCGTTTTTGGTGCCGACCCACCTCCAGAGGCTGCTGGCCTTGGCGGATCTCGGGGCCGACGAGCGCTTCGGCTCGCTCCGGCTCCTCGCCCATGCCGGGGCCCCGTGTCCACCGGTGCTCAAGCGGGCCGCCATGACACGAGTCGCACCGCCCGCGCTCTGGGAGTTCTACGGCGCCACCGAAGGCCAGTTCACGGCCTGCTCGCCCGAGGAGTGGCTGGCCCGTCCGGGCACCGTCGGGCGGGCCCGACCCGGGCGGGTGCTCTCCATCGAAGACCCGGCAGGCGACGACGACGGGCCATCTCTCGGGCTCCGTGGCCCTCGAGCCGAGACCACCGGGGTCGGGACGATCTGGTGCACGGTTCCGCCGTTCGCCCGGTTCTCCTACTTCGGCGACGAAGCGGCCACCCTCGCGGCCTGGCGTGGCGACGCCTTCAGCGTGGGTGACGTCGGGCACCTCGATGCGCAGGGGTATCTCTTCTTGTCCGGTCGACGTCACGACCTGATCATCACCGGGGGGGTCAACGTCTACCCGGCCGAGGTCGAAGCGGAGCTCGCCGAAGTCCCCGGGGTGGCCGAGGTGGCGGTATTCGCCCTCCCCGACGAGACCTGGGGGCAACGGGTGTGTGCGGCGGTCGTCGGGCCGGGGCTCGACATCGCCACCGTGCGGGCCGAGGCGTCGCAGCGCCTCGCCCCCTACAAACGCCCGAAGCAGTATCTGATGGTGGCCGACCTTCCCCACACCGCCACGGGCAAGCTGCTCCGCCGGGCGGTGCCCGAACATCTCGGGCTGGGGACCGACGACTGAATCTGTCGCAAGAGGGGTCGGTGCGGTGGCACCGTCGGGGGCACGAACCCCAAGGGCCTCGGGCGGGTAAGAATCGTCCCATGTCCTTCACCACAACCAACCCGGCGACCGGCGAGATCGAGAAGACCTTCGACAGCCACACGCCCGAGGAGGTGGAGGCGCGCCTGGCCCAAGCCGCCGAAACCTTCGCCCAGTTCCGCAGAACGACCTTTGCCGAGCGGGCCCGTCTCATGATCACTGCGGCCGACTTGTTGGAAGCAGAAGTGCCCGACGTGGCCCGCGTCGTCACGACGGAAATGGGCAAGACCTTCGCCTCGGCCAAGGGCGAGGTCTCCAAGTGCGCGCTGGCCCTGCGCTGGTTCGCCGAACACGCCGAGTCCTTGCTGGCCGACCAAGAGATCGAGTCCTCGGCCACCAAGAGCCTGGTGCGTTATCAGCCGCTCGGTCCGGTGCTGGCCATCATGCCCTGGAATTTCCCCATGTGGCAGGTGATCCGCTTCGCCGCGCCGGCCCTGATGGTCGGCAATGTCGGCCTTCTCAAGCACGCGTCGAACGTGCCCCAGACCGCGCTCGTGCTCGAAGACGTGTTTCGCCGGGCCGGCTATCCCGACGGGGCCTTCACCACCTTGCTGATCGAGTCCAAAGACGTGGCCGCGGTCATCGCCGACGACCGGATCGCCGCGGTCACCTTGACCGGGAGCGAGCGGGCCGGCCAGTCGGTGGGCGCCGCGGCGGGCGACGCGCTGAAAAAATGCGTGCTCGAACTCGGCGGATCTGACCCCTTCGTGGTGATGCCGTCGGCCGACCTCGACCAGGCGGTGTCGACGGCGGTCACCGCCCGCACCCAGAATGCGGGGCAGTCCTGCATCGCGGCCAAGCGGTTCATCATCGACAGATCGATCTACGAGGAGTTCTACGAGCGTTTCTGCGCGGGTATGGCCGCGTTGGTGGTGGGGGACCCGATGGACCCCGCCACCAACGTGGGTCCGCTCAATTCGGCGGCCCAACGCCACGAGGTGGTCGCCCAAGTCGACGACGCCATCGACAAGGGAGCAGCCGTGGGATGCGGGGCCGAGGTCCCGAACGGTCCGGGGTTCTACTACCCGCCGACGGTGCTGAGCGGGGTAAGCAAAGAAATGCGGGTCTTTTCCGAGGAGGTCTTCGGCCCGGTCGCGGTGGTTGAATCTGCCACCGGTCTCGACGAGGCGATAGCCCTGGCCAACGCCACGGTCTACGGACTCGGGGCGAGTGTGTGGACCACAGAGGACTCAGAACGCCAGCGGTTCATCGACGAGATCGACGCGGGACAGGTCTTCGTCAACGCCATGGTGGCCTCCACGCCCGAGATGCCCTTCGGCGGGATCAAGCGTTCCGGCTACGGTCGGGAACTCTCCGAGCTCGGCATCAAAGAGTTCTGCAACGCCAAGGGGGTCTGGATCGCATGAACGAGGCGGCTGACGCCGATCCGCCGATCACCTACCTCGATCACGCCTCGTCCACCCCGGTGCGCCCCGAGGTAGCCCAGGCCATGGCTCCCTTCGCCGCCCAGCGTTACGGCAACGCGTCGGGCAGCCACCGCCTGGCCCGCCAGGCCCGCCAGGCGTTGGAAGAGGCCCGTGAACTGGTGGCCGCCGCCCTCGGTGCCGTACCGGCCGAGGTGGTCTTCACCGGCGGCGGGACCGAAGCGGACAACCTGGCCGTCGTAGGCGCGGTGGCCGCCCAGGCCGAGCAGGGTGAGCTCGGGGTGATCGTCTGCAGCGCCATCGAACACGCAGCCGTACTCGAGCCGTGCCGGGCGCTGAGCAACGGTCGGGTGCTTGGGGTCCCACCGCGCGAGCTCCGTGAGGCTCCGGTCGACCGCAACGGCGTGGTCGACCTGGAGGCGTTGGCCCGGCTCTTGGGGCCAGAGGTGTGCTTTGTGTCGGTCATGCTCGCCAACAACGAGGTGGGGACGGTCCAGCCGGTCGGTGCCGTCGCCCGGTTGGTCCGCCACCACGCTCCGGCGGCGACGGTGCACACCGACGCCATCCAAGCAGTGGCCTACCTCGACGTGGCCACCGCCACCGCCGACGCCGATCTCGTCTCGGTCAGTGCCCACAAGATCGGCGGTCCGAAGGGGGTCGGCGCCCTTGTGGTGCGAGAGGGGACCCCGCTCGCACCCATTTTCTTCGGGGGTGGTCAAGAGCGCGAGCGACGCAGCGGCACCCACGACGTCGCCGGCGCGATCGGCCTGGCCACCGCACTCGAACTCTGCGCCCGTGAACGGATCAGCGAAGAAAAGCGGGTGGCGGGCCTGCGCGACCGGCTGGCCGACGGGTTGCTCGGCTCGATTGGTGACTCGCTCGAGAGCGCCGACCGGGACCGCGTCCTGTCCGGGCACTGCCACCTGCGTTTTGCCGGCTGCGAGCAAGAGGAGTTGCTGGTCCTCCTCGACGATGCCGGTATTTGCGCGTCGGCCGGCGCGGCGTGCGCCAGCGGGGCTCTCGAACCGAGCCACGTGCTGGTGGCCATGGGGGTGCCCGCGCCAGAAGCGGCGAGTGCGATCCGGTTCACCCTCGGGCACTCGAGCACCGACGAAGACGTCGATCGCGCTTTGGCGACAGTTCCCGCCGCGGTCGCCCGGCTGCGCCGCTGAAGACCCGAAGCCGGGGCGAGGACCGCGCCGCCCCGCCCAGGTGCCAAACTTCGGGCATGCGGGTGCTGGTCGCGATGTCAGGGGGGGTCGACTCCTCGGTGGCCGCCGCCCTCATGGTGGCCGAGGGTCATGACGCGGTGGGTGCCACCCTCAAGCTGTGGGGGGGCTCGTCTGACTCGGGCTGCTGCTCGGTGGCCGATGTCGACGACGCCCGGCGGGTGGCCCAGCAGCTGGGCATCACCCATCACGTGTTCAACCTGGCCGGAGACTTCGACCGGGCGGTGGTGGCCCCCTATGTGGCGTCCCACGTGGCCGGCCGTTCCCCCAACCCGTGCATCGAATGCAACCGGCACATCAAATTCGACCGGCTGCTGGCCCGGGCCCGGCGCCTCGGATTCGACGCGTTGGTCACCGGGCACCACGCCCGGGTGGCGCCCGGTGAACCGGGGGTGGCCCACCGACTCTTGCGGGGGGTGGATCCGGCCAAGGACCAGTCCTACGTGCTTTCGATGCTCGGACAGAGCCAGCTGGACCGGGTCGTGCTGCCGGTCGGAGAGCTCACCAAGGTCCAGGTGCGTACCGAGGCCGCCCGTCTCGGACTGCGCACCGCGGCCAAGCCGGATAGCCAGGATGTCTGTTTCATCCACAGCGCCGAGGGCCGGGGCGGTTTTCTTTCCCGGCGGATGGATCTCCACGAGGCCACCGTGATCGACGGCGGCACCGGCGAGCAGGTCGGGTCGGTCGACGCGGTGGAGCTGGTGACCGTCGGTCAGCGCCGGGGCATGGGACACGGGGCCGACGGCCAACGGCGCTACGTCGTGGCCGTTGACGTGCCGCGGCGCCGGGTCACCGTCGGGGGTGCGCGGGACGCGGCCAGTGACTCGGTGGTCCTTGCCCCGGGTTCGCTCACCTGGGTGTCGGGTCCGCTTGCTTCTGGCTCGTTGGCCTTGTCCCAAATGAGCGCGCACGGGCGAGCCGTCCTGGGCACGTTCGAATCGACCCGGGCGGGGACCCGCATCGGTTTCGCCGAGCCCGAGCGGCCGGTTGCTCCGGGCCAGACGGTTGCCCTCTACGATCCGGCCGATCCCGACTCGGTGCTCGGGGCGGGCATCGCCGCGTAGGGTCCGTGGCGCGCACGCACAGAGAAAAGGCCAAGGTGGCGCCCGATGATCGGGGCGTCCGGGCAGCCGAACTGCGAGAACTGATCGACTATCACAACGAGCGCTATCACGCCCTCGACGCGCCCGAGATCCCCGACGCCGACTACGACGCCTTAGTTGGTGAGTTGAAGCAGATCGAGGCCGAACACCCCGAGCTCGTCACCGCCGACTCGCCCACCCAACGAGTGGGCGCTGCGCCCCTCGGGCTCTTTGACGAGGTACGCCACCGGGTGCCGATGATGAGCCTCGACAACGCGGTCACCGAGGCCGAACTCGGGGCCTGGGCCGACCGTCTACGCCGCCAGCTCCCCGACCTCGATGTCGACACGCTCGACTTTTCCTGCGAGCCCAAGGTGGACGGCGTCGCCATGTCGCTCACCTACGTGGACGGACGGTTCACCCAGGCCGCCACCCGGGGCGACGGGGTCAGCGGTGAGGACGTCACCGCGAACGTGGCGACGGTCGGCGATGTCCCGCACCGTTTGCACCAAGCCGCCGGCCCGTATCCCCGCCATCTCGAGGTCCGCGGCGAGGTCTACATGCCCACCGTGGCATTCGACGCCATGAACGAGCGCCAGCGCGCCGCCGGCGAGCGCGAGTTCGTCAACCCCCGCAACTCGGCCGCCGGCTCGCTCCGCCAGAAGGACCCGACGATCACCGCCACCCGGCCGTTGGCCTTCTGGGCATACCAGATCGGTGAGATCGACGACGTGCGCCCCGAGGACGCCACCGGGACCGGGTCCGCCAACGCGTGGCCGCCGGTGCGCCAGAGCCAAGCCCTCGAACTGCTTCGCGCCGCCGGCTTACCGGTCAGCCCCGACGCCCGCCGGGTCACCGGCATACCGGCGGTCTTCGCCCGTTGTGCGCAGCTGGCCGAACACCGCCACGACTTCGCCTACGAGATCGACGGTGTGGTGGTCAAGGTCGACAACCTCACCCTGCATGACCGGCTCGGCTCGACGTCTCGAGCCCCGCGTTGGGCCATCGCCTTCAAGTTCCCGCCCGAGGAGCGTACGACCCGACTTCAGCGTATCGAGGTGTCCATTGGCCGGACCGGTCGGGCCACTCCCTTCGCCGTCCTCGATCCGGTCTTCGTCGGGGGATCGACGGTGGCGCTCGCCACCTTGCACAACGAGGATCAGGTCGCGCTCAAAGACGTGCGGCCGGGCGACCTGGTCATCGTGCGCAAGGCAGGTGACGTGATCCCAGAAGTCGTCGGGCCGGCGAAGAACGAGCCCGGCGCGCCCAAGCGGCGAAAGCCCCGCTGGAAGTTCCCGACCACCTGCCCGTCGTGTGGGAGTCCCCTGGTCCGCCTCGACGGGGAGAGCGACACCTACTGCACCAACATCGACTGTCCGGCGCAGCGGGTGCAGCGCATCGTCCACTTCGCCTCGCGCTCGGCTATGGACATCGAGGGGCTCGGAGACCAGCGGGTCGTCCAACTGGTCGACGCCGGCCGCATTACCGACCCGGCCGACCTCTATGACCTCAGCGCCGACCGTCTCGCCGGCCTCGAGGGTTACGCCGAGATATCGGTGAACAACCTGCTGGCCGCCATCGAGGGCTCCAAGACCCGACCGCTCAGCCGGCTGCTGGTGGCCCTTGGCATCCGTCACGTGGGGCCGGCGGTCGCCCGGGCCACGGCCCGGGCGTTCGGCTCTTTGGAGGCTCTGGGCAACGCACCCCTCGAGGTACTCGCCGCCGTCGACGGGGTTGGTCCGGTCATCGCCGGGGCGGTCGCGGAGTTTTTGGACAATCCGGCCAACAAGGTGGTGCTGGTGCGTTTGGGTAGGGCCGGGGTCAACACCACCGAGCAGTCGGCGTCACCGGGGGCCGACGCCGGGGCGGGCGCGCCCGACGGCACCTTGGCCGGCAAATCGGTGGTGGTGACCGGGACCCTCGAGGGCTACACCCGCGAGGAGGCCGAAGAGGCGATCCTCGCCCGGGGTGGCTCGTCCCCGGCCAGCGTCTCGAAAAAGACGTTCGCGGTGGTTGTCGGGGAGAACCCCGGCGCGGCCAAGCTGACCAAGGCCGAGGCATTGGGGGTGGCGCTGGTTGACGGTGCCCGCTTCGACGAGCTGCTCGCCTCGGGATCGCTGCCCTCGTGACGAGGCCGAGTTGTGGGTCCGTTCGCCCTGAAAGATGGCCCACGAGGCCCAGGGCCGTGATCACTTCAATTCACGTACGCACGAAGTAGCCTGGAAGCGCTCAATGCCCCTCATCTCCGACTCCATCGGCCGGGTTCTCGGGAAGCGGTACCGGCTGGTCTCCGCCCTCGGCACCGGTGCCTCTGCGCACGTCTTTTTGGCCGAAGATGTGTCGCTTCAGCGTCGCGTCGCAGTCAAGGTCCTCCAGCCGGCCCTGGTGAATGATGAGTCGTTCCTCAAACGGTTCGGGGCCGAGGCCCGGGCGGTGGCCCAGCTCAACCATCCCAACGTGTTGCGTGTCTTTGACTGGGGTGAGGACACCGACGGCCCGTATCTGGTCCTCGAGTACCTCCACGGTGGCAGCTTGCGCGACATCCTTGACCGAGACTTCCGCTTAAGTGACGCCCAGGCGACCCAGCTCGGCGTCGAGGTGGCCCACGGGCTGGCGTACGCACACGCCCGCGGGTTGGTCCACCGCGACATCAAACCGGCCAACCTCCTCTTCGACGAAGAGGGGCGGGTGCGTATCGCCGACTTCGGTGTGGCCCGGGCCCTGGCCGAAGCCGCGTGGACCGAACCGGCCGGAGCCATGGTCGGTACTGCTCGCTACGCGTCGCCCGAACAGGCCGAGGGCCGTCGGGTGGACGGACGGGCCGACGTCTACTCGCTCGCCCTCGTGCTCTATGAGTGCCTGACCGGTGATGTGCCCTTTGTCTCGGACACCACGCTCGGCACCCTCATGGCCAGGGTGGGCGCCACCCTGCCCCGCCACCCCGCACTCGGACGGCTCGACGACGTGCTGGCCCGAGCCGCCGCCCCCGACGCCGAAGCCCGCCTGACTGCGGCCGGCTTGGCCGCCCGGCTGGAGGCCATCGGTGCCTCCCTGCCGCCCGCCGCCCCACTGCCGATGCGGATCGACTCGGGCGATCCGTCCCGGCGCTATGCCCCGGTGCCTGGCCCTGTTGCCGACGATGTCACCGCGATCGTGCCGAACTTCACCCGTCGCTTCGCAGACGACACCACCACCGTTGCTGCAGCCTCGCCCGAAGAGGTCTTCGACATTGAGGTGGCCGATCTCGTCCTCACTCCCGCCCCCGCCGTCGCGCCGAGGGGCGGTTCACCCGCGGCCCCGGTCATCGCCCGCCGCCGCCGGCCCCGGTGGCCGTGGGTCCTCGGCGCCGTCGTCCTGGTCGTGGCGGTGGCGGTCGGTGTGGCGGTGGCGAACCAGGAAAAGGTGTTCACCCCGACCCGGTCGGTCCCCGCGCTGACGGGCAAGACCATTGCCGCCGCCCGACACGCGATCACCCAGCATCACCTGACCATGGCCGTCAGCCCCCCGGCCTACTCGACGTCGGTTCCCGTCGGCCGGGTCGCCTCCCAGCAACCCCGGGCCACGGCCTCCCTCAAGCAGGGCAGCACGGTCCACGTTGTCGCCTCCAAAGGCCCCCCGCCGGTCCCCGTGCCCTCCCTCGCCGGGCTCGGCTGCCCCGGGGCGAGCCGGCTGCTGGCCACGGTCCACCTCAAGGCTGCGTGCCCCCAGTTGCAGGCCTTCAGCGCCACTGTGCCGAGCGGCCAGGTCCTCAACTGGTCCTACAACAACCAGCTGGACCCGAAGACCGCCCTCTACGGTGGCACCATCCTGATCGCCATCTCCAAGGGGGTGGCCCCGATCCCGGTCCCCTCGGTCGCCGGCGACGGCTCCTACGGCCAGGCTTCCGCCGCGTTGCAAGGAGCCGGGTTGAAGTCCACCCAGGGCACCGCCCAAGCGTCTGCGACCGTCCCGGCCGGCCAGGTGATCGGGACCACCCCTGCGGCCGGCACGCCGGTGCCCCCGGGCACCACGGTGACCGTCACCCTTTCGACGGGCCCACCGATGGTCAACATTCCCAACGTCACCGGCGACAGCGTGAGTACCGCCGCGAACGCCCTCCAAGGGGCCGGTCTCACTGTCGGACAGGTCTACGGTCCGGCCGCGGGCACCGTGTTCACCACCGCGCCCCTGTCTGGCCAGTCGGTCCTCGAGGGCAGCACCGTCAACTTGTACACCCAGTGAGCGCTCCCGGCCTTCGGGCCCCGGCGGGCCCCTCCACTGGCGAAGGATGGTGACGCCGCCGGGGTGCGACCTCTGCGAGGCGGCGCGCATCACACCGTGGCACCACGAAGACGAGGTCTGCTGGGTGGCGGACTGCGAGATCTGTGATGTCCCCATGGTGGTGTGGAAGGTGCACAGCGCCGATCCGTCGGCCGAGGCGCTCGAGCACATGGTGGTCGAGCTCTCGAGAGTGGCCGACGAGCGGTTCGGAGCCGACGGTTGGTCGCTCGACCGGGTGATGCGCCAGATTCCCGACCACTTCCACGCCCACGCCCGGGACCCGAACTGGTGGTTCCGGCGCTTTGGGCGTCGCTGAGGCCCCGGCGCGACCCGGCCGGTACCCCAACTACCCTGGGCTGACAATCGGCAGGACTCCCCTCACCGAGGTGTGAACCGTCGCGGCCGGCAGACAGGAGCAAACGAACCCATGGGTGCACTCGACGGGCGCGTGGCCATCATCACCGGGGCGGGACGGGGCATCGGGCGAGAGCACGCCCTGCTCTTCGCCGCCGAAGGGGCCAAGGTCGTGGTCAACGATCTCGGTGGAGCGGTCGACGGGTCCGGCGACGACCGCACCGCGGCCGAACAGGTGGTGGCCGAGATCACCGCTGCCGGGGGCGAGGCCATCGCCAACGATGACGATGTGGCGGACTGGGCCGGGGGGAAGCGCCTGATCGACTCGGCCGTCGACGCCTTCGGCGAGCTGCACGTGCTGGTGAACAACGCCGGGATCCTGCGCGACCGGGTGCTCGTCAACATGACCGAAGAGGATTGGGACAGCGTCATCCACGTCCACCTCAAGGGTCATTTCGTCCCTACCCGCCACGCCGCGGCTTACTGGCGCGAGCAGTCCAAGGCCGGCCGGGAAGTGAAAGCGGCGGTGATCAACACCTCGTCGACGTCGGGGCTGCTCGGGAATCCGGGCCAGACCAACTATGGGGCGGCCAAGGCCGGCCTCGGTGCCTTCACGGTCATCGCGGCCCAAGAGCTGATCCGTTATGGCGTGCGGGTCAACGCCATCGCCCCAGCGGCGCGGACCCGCATGACCGAGTCGACGCCGGGATTGTCCGACATCGTCAAGGCGCCCGGCGAGGACCAGTTCGACGTGTGGAACCCCGCCAACATCTCCCCGCTGGTCGCCTATCTGGCGACCGAGGGGTGTCCGGCCACCGGTCGGGTGTTCTTTGTCCAAGGCGGCACCGTACGCACATTTACGAACTGGACGATGGGGGACACCATCGAGAAGTCGGACCGCTGGACAGTTGCCGAACTACAAGCCGAGATGCCCAGGCTCGGGGTAGGTGATGCCCCGGCCCGGGGCACATGAGCCGGGCCGCTCGCGCCAACAGCGGGGACCCCGAGCTCCCGCTCATCGACGACCCCTCGGTGGTGCTCGACCCCGCCACCGATCCCGGCGGCGCATCGCTCGGGACCACCGGTTCGGAAGCCTCGGTCGACCTGCCCTGGCCGATCATGCTGCGCCGTCGCGTGGAGCGGCGGGCCCAGCGCAGCCCCCGCTACCAGTGGTGGGTGCTCGTCGCCCTCTTGGCCGGGCTCTTCGCCCTTAACTTCACCTTCACCGTCTTTGTGGTGGCCCTGCCCACCATCAAAGGGGAATTCCATACCAATTACTCGGTACTGACCTGGGTCTCGACCGGCCCCCTGCTCGCGTTCGGTTTGGCTGCGCCGCTGTTCGGAAAGGCCGGCGACCTCTTCGGGTACCGCCGCCTGTACCTGTGGGGGCTGGGCGGTGCCATGGTCGCCGCCGTCCTGACCGCCACGGCGCCCAACGTGGGTGTGCTGCTCTTCGCCCGTTGTCTCGACGGCATCCAGGGCGCGGCGACCGGTACCGCGTCGATGGCCCTCATTTTGCGGATGTTCGCGCCCGAGGATCGGGTCAAGGCCATGGGCTGGTGGTCGATGGTAGGGGCGGGCGGCCCGGTGATCGGTGTCACCCTCGGTGCGCCGATCATCCAGTACTTCGGATGGCGGACCCTGTTTTGGGTCCAGCTCGGCTTGCTCCTGGTCTCCCTCGCCGTGGTCGCTCTCGTGCTGCCCTCGCACGGCAGGCGCGCCGTCGACGATCAGGCGCCGACCCCGGCCGGCCGCTGGCAGGGCATGGACTGGGTCGGTAGCTGGAGCCTGTCGGGGGCGGTGACCGGGGTGATGCTCTCTCTCAGTATCGGCCCGGTCCTCGGTTGGAGCTCGGCCGCCGTCCTCATCCCCGCCGGTGTTGCCGTAGTGGCGATCATCGTCTTCGTGCACCGAGAGCGCACCTGCTCCACCCCCCTCATTCCTCCTCGGTACTTCCGTCGGCGCAACTTCATGCTGCCCATGGGGACGCGGGCCTTCACGATGTTTGCCTACTTCGGCGCCTTCTTCCTCTTTCCTTTGATGATGGAGGAGGTCTACGGCTACAGCGTGACCAGTGTGGGTCTCATCTCCATCGCCCGGCCCTTGTTGTTCTCGGTGAGCGCACCGATCGCCGGGTATGTCGCAGTGCACATCGGCGAGCGAATAAGTGCAACGTTCGGGTCGGTATGCGTGCTCGCTTCGATGGTGATCTTCGCCGAGTTCGGGACGGCGCCTTCGATTGTGGTGATCGTGATCGCCCTGTGCCTGGCCGGTCTCGGCATGGGGGTGGTGTCGCCCTCGACGTCGTCGAGTCAGGCCAACGAAGTCGATCCCTCCGAGTTCGGGGTGATGAGCGCCGCCCAGCAGTTGGCGACCCAGGTGGGCGAGGTGGCCGGCATCCAGATCCTGATCACGGTGCAAGAGTCGTCGGTAAAGCGGGCCGGGTTGACCGACGTCCATCACGGAGTCGCCCTGCTCGGGCCCTTCCAAGACGCCTTCTGGGTCGGGGCCGCGGTGGCGGTCGCCGGGGTGGCGTGTTCGGTGTTCATCAAGGACCTTCCCCGCACAAGGCGGGCCAGACGCCCCGGGGTCGCTACCGCCTCGTGAACGCAGGGTCGGTCCCCCAGAGCAGTCTCAGCGGCCCTCGTGACGCAGGACGGAGCGCAGGGTGCGGGCCAGTATCCGGGCGTCGAGTACCGGACCTTGGTGGCGTAGGTAGAAGAACTCGTACTGGAGTTTCTCCAGGGCGTCGTCAACGCTGGCACCGTAGGGGAACTTGACCTGGGCCCAGCCGGTGACACCGGGTTGGACGAGATGGCGTAGTTCGTAGAAGGGGATCTTGTCCTCGAGCTCGGCCACGTAACGAGGCTGTTCGGGACGGGGTCCGACGAGCGAGAGTTCCCCGCGCAACACGTTGACGGCCTGGGGCAGCTCGTCAAGATGGGTCCGCCGGAGCCAGCGCCCGAAGGGAGGTATACGGGGATCATCATCCTCGGTCCACTCACCGCTCGGTGTGTCGGGCCCCATGGTGCGGAATTTCAAGATGGTGAATTCCCGCCCGCCCTTGCCCACCCGATCCTGGCGGAAGAAGAGCGGACCGCGGTTCGCGAACTGGTCCAGCACCCAGATGGGTGGGATCGTCGCGGCCAGGGCCACCACGCCGATAGCACCGGCGACGAGGTCGAAGATGCGCTTGAGACGGGCGTAACGCGGGGCGTGGAGCTCTTGGATGTCGAACATGAGTGAGACCGGCTCGAGCTCGGACAGAGGGAGCTTCCCCAGCCATTCGTCGTAAAAGAGGGTGAGGGTGCGGATCCGGGTCCCCCGTCCGTGCAGGACGGCTGCCTGGGCCACGATCGCCTCATCGGTCTGGGCTTCTCGCCCTAAGACGAGCACCGAGACGCGCTCGTGCTCGGCCCTGGCAAGGAGGGGCCGGCCGGTCTGGGCGGCCTGTGCCGGGGAGACGACGCCGATGAGGTGGGCCGATCGTTCGGGGCCCGAAAGGAGATCGGCGTCGAGGGCCGCCCCCTCATCGGGGCCGATGACCGCGAGGACCCGGTCTTCTCCGGTGCCCTTCTGGCGGATCCGCTCGGCGGCCAGGGCCAGGAGGCCGTAGATCCCGGTGAGCAGGAGAGCCGACCCGAGGACCACCTCACGGGGGAGGAGGAGCGAGCCCGAGACGAGCTGGATGAGCGAGATGACGACGGCCGCCGAGACGGTGGCGCCGAGGGCGGAGAGGAAGGCTCCCAGAGTTGTGCGCGGTACCTCCAGCAGGCCCATCACGTAGGCCCCGAGCTCGAGTAGGACGATGTAGGCGATGGTCCAAGAGAACCGGCTGGTGCCGGTGAAGGCGTAGTGGCCGATGAGGTGGGCGTGGAGTTCACCCAGGGCGATCACCACCGCGACCGGTGCCAAGACCACTCCCCAACGCACCGATGTCCGCACGGGCCAATTCAACTACGCCGGGCCGTGTGGCGCGCGCCACCGGTCAACGGGGCGGTTGCGGCGTGAAGGGTCAGCGCGAGGTGAAGTTGCAGGTAGGGGAGAATCCCCGCTGCCATGGGGGGACCGGGATGCAGCGACCCTTGAGCTCTTCGCGGACGACTGGTTGGTGTGCGTCGGCGGTGAGCGATCGTCCGAACCAGTATCGGGCCTGGACCGGATCGTGGCGCCATAAGGCGATGTTCGCCAGGAGGTCATTGGTGCCCACGTCCCAAGGTGAGAGCATCACCGCCCGCAGCGCAGAGGCCCGCGCCGGGCCAACCCGATCGGCGCGGAGCTGCGCGTCGGCCAGGCTGAGCCACAGGCTTGGGCCCGAGGGGTTGCGCTTTGTCGCGATCGTCGACCAGTAGACCGCCTTGGCCTTCGCCCCAGGCTTGTTGTCGAGCGCGAGGTACGTCTGGATCTGGGAGAGGAGCTCGGCGGGGTCGGGCCACGGCGCGAGCAACAGGTTGGCGGTGGATCCGCTCGCAATTGCCAGCCCCTCCTGAGCCACGTCGTATTGGGACCCGCTGCGTTGCAGAGCGACGTCGCCCACGATGAGGATCCCGGCGGGGACGAGCGCCAGGGCGGCGAAGATCGCGCTCAGCGGCCAGAGCCATCTCGGCCATCGAGCCCCGACGTCGGGCGTCGCGCGATCGCCTGGGGGGGTAATGACCGCGGCCGCCCCGAGGGCCAGAAACGCCAGCGGGGTATTGGCGACGTTCAGCGGCTCGGCCAGCTCGCAGGCCACCAGCACGAGGGCGAAGGCCATGAGGGGTCCGCGGCGTCCGATGAGGGCAAGAACCAGCCAGGCACTCAACAGCACCAGGCCGAGAATCCCGGTGGTTGTGGCGTACTCGATGAGGATGTTGTGTGCGTCGGTGAAGAACAAGCCCGGGAAGGCGTGCCAGTACGACAGTGGGAACCGCGCCTCGGTAGCGGCCTGGAACTGGCCGGGCCCGTACCCGAAGACCGGACGATGGGCGATGGCGTGCAGTGCCGCCTGCCACGCGTAGATCCGTTGGCCGAACGTCTCCGATGAGGTGGACGTCGCCACATGACCCCCGAGGCCGCCGCCGTTCCCGATCACTCGGGCGAGGACCGCGCCGGCGATCAATCCGCCGACGGCAAGACCGCTGAAGCGAAGACCCCGTCGCCACTCCTCAGGGTGCTCGGCCCGGGCTCGATGGACCTTCCAGAGCTGCCAAATCACGACGGCCAGGCCGACCCCGGCGGGGAGGCGTTCCCCGCAGACACCGAGCCCGATTCCTATCGTCACGGTTGCGGCCCACCACCGCTCCTGACCGCTCACCAATCGCGCTCCGAGGAGGGCGAGGGACCCCGCGAGGAGCGCGCCGAGATGGACGGGGTTGCCGAGGAGTCCGCTCGGGACTCCCTGGTAGCCCGAGATGCCGATCTGACCGAGCCCGAAGAGCTGTTGGAATATGGCCACGATCGCGTTCACCAGCGCGCCGGCGATAAGTGCGGTGATGAGTACCCGGCGATCAGCGGGCCCGAGGCCCGTGCCCAACGCCCAGCAACCGGCCAGGGCAATGACAAAGACGAGACCGGTCCCCTGGTCGTAGGGGCCAACCAGAGCGGCCAGCGAACTTGTCGCCATGAGGGTCGAAACGGTGGCGACAAGCACGAATGCCACCGCGGCGCGGGCCGCCCAGAACTCTACGCGGCCCCGAGGGGCCGGCGACTTTCCGGCGGCAAGGGCGACGAGCAGGGGCAGTCCGGCCGCGCCCAGCACGACCAGGACGGCCATCTTCGGAGCCCACACCCCCGAGGAGAGCTCGGGGAGATCTGCCACCGAGAGGAGGAGTGCCCCGACGGCGACAGCCAATCCGAGACGAGTGGCCGCAGCGACCGGATCGACCCCGTCGGTCCTGGAGGTGGGCTGGGATCCGGCGTCAGCCCTCAGGGCAACGCTGCGTGCAGCCTCGGTCATGGGGAGTCCATCGTCGATTCCGCCAGTCTGCACGCCACCATGGTGGCCGCCCGGGCAGCGCTACTCGGTGATCTCCCGCAGTCGGGTGGCGATCTCCTGGGCCGACTCGTCTGGGGGACCGCCCTGTAGGGCCATGAGTTTGGCCATGTCCCCTTCCACTCGGACCTTGCCCGCCATGAAGGCCTGCATCCCCGCTTGCGGATTGCCCTCTACCAAGATGGCCTTGGCGGTGGTGTAATCGACGGTCACCTTGAGATCCTGTTCGTCGATGTGGCCGAGGTCGAGCTCGAGGTCGCCCGAACTCGTGTCCATGTGCGCATCGAGTGTCGTGTGTCCGTCGCCGAAGGGCACTTCGGTGACGACCAGGTTCATCCGCACCGAGTGGGCCATCGGCGGTGTCTTCCCCTTGTACTCGCCGCGGATCCTCTTTGCTTCCTCGATCCACTCGTCGCTCAAGAACGGGTATGCCATGCTCGTGTGCTCCTTGACCCTCGCCCGATACCACCGTTGGCCGCCGGTACGTTAGCCGCGCCGCCAGTAGCATGCCCTGGCGTGACTGCTCCTATTCAGGCTGGTTCCGAGCCATTCTCGGCCGTCGGCGGCCCTCATGGCGCGCTGGTGCTGCACGGTTTCACTGGTAGTCCTGACTCCATGAGGGGCATCGCCGAACAGCTGGCCGACGCCGGCCTCAGTGTCGAACTCCCGCTCCTGCCCGGGCATGGGACGGCTCTCGAGGACCTGATCCCGGCCCGTTGGTCGGACTTCTGTGGTGCAGCCGAAGAGGCGTATCTCGATCTGGCCGCCCGTTGCAACACGGTGGTGGTGGTCGGACTCTCTATGGGAGGCACGCTGACCTGTTGGCTGGCCGAACGGCACCCTGAGATCAACGGGATCGTTCTGGTGAATCCTCTGGTCGAACCGCCGACCGACGAGTTTCGCACCGCCATCGCGCAATTATACGAATCGGGGACCGAGGTGGCGCCGGGGATCGGCTCGGACATCGCCAAGCCCGGGGTCCTCGAGCTCTCCTACGCCGGCACCCCGCTGGCCGCAGTGCTCTCCCTATTCGAAGGGGCAGAGGAGGTGGCCCTCGGGCTCGGCCGCATCAGCTGTCCGGTTCTTTTGTTCTCGAGCACCGAGGATCACGTGGTGACCCCTTCCAATGGGGATCTGGTGGAGGCCTCGGTGAGTGGTCCGTTCGAGAGGATCCGTCTCGAGCGCAGCTATCACGTGGCCACGCTCGACTACGACCGCGACGAGATCGAGGAGCGGACGGTGGCCTTTGTCGCAGCCGTCGACGCCGAGGGGGAGTCGTGACGGCAAAGGAGAACCCACGTGGGCTCACCCCGGCCGAGGTGGCCCACGTGGCCCTATTGGCCCGCCTGAGACTGACCGACGAAGAGCTCGAGCGCTTCACCAGCCAACTCGGTGAGGTGCTGGGCCACGCCGCCGATGTCGCCGCGCTCGATCTCTCCGCGGTCGTGCCTACCGCCCATCCCCTGCCGGTGCGCAACGTCTTTCGCGCCGACCAACCCCAACCTTCGATTGACCGCGAAGAGGTGCTGGCGGCTGCCCCCGATGTCGAAGACCATCGGTTTCGGGTCCCCCGCATCGTCGGCGATGCCCCGTGAGCACGACCGGCGGCGAAGCGATGCGCGCCTCTCCGGCATTGGCGTTGGCCTCCTCGGTGCGCGACGGCGAGCGGTCGGCCCGCTCGGTCGTCGAAGACGCGCTGAGCGTCATCGCTCGGGGCGATGGTGACATCCACGCGTTCTTGCGTGTGCTCGGCGACGAAGCGTTGGCCGCGGCCGACGAGGTCGATGCGGCTGTCGGGGCCGGTCGGGATCCTGGCCCCCTGGCCGGGGTACCCGTCGCGCTGAAGGACAACCTGTGCGTGCACGGGGTCCCGACCACGTGCGGGTCCAAGATCCTCGAGGGATGGCGACCGCCCTACGACGCGACAGTGGTCGAGCGGCTCCGGGCGTCCGGCGCGGTGATCGTCGGCAAAACAAACATGGACGAGTTCGCCATGGGCTCGTCGACAGAGAACTCGGCTTTCGGGCCGACGAAGAACCCCCGCGATCCGAGCCGGGTCCCCGGGGGCTCTTCGGGCGGTTCGGCCGCCGCGGTGGCCGCCGGTTTTGTGCCCTTGGCTCTCGGCTCGGACACCGGGGGATCCATTCGCCAACCGGCCGCGCTCTGCGGTGTCGTGGGGATGAAGCCGACCTACGGCGGCGTCTCGCGCTATGGCCTGGTGGCCTTCGCCAGCTCGCTCGACCAGATCGGTCCATTCGCCACCAGTGTCGGCGACGCCGCCGCCCTCTACGAGGCCATTGGTGGCCATGACCCACGGGACACCACGTCGCTGCCCGAGCCGCCCCGAGCGGTGACCCGGGCAATGGCCGACGGGGGCGCGGCCGGACTGCGGGTCGCGGTGGTGGCCGAGCTGGTGGAAGGCGTGGCCCCCGATGTGGCCGAGCGGGTGAGCCAGGCCGCGTCGGCTCTGGAAGCAGCCGGCGCCACGGTGCGCGAGGTGTCGATCCCCGAGCTGCGCTACGGGTTGTCGGCGTACTACCTGATCGCCCCGGCTGAGGCCTCGTCCAACCTCTCGCGCTACGACGGGGTGCGCTACGGACTCAGAGTGGACGGTCCCGACGTCGCCGCCATGAACACCGCCACCCGGACGGCCGGGTTCGGCGATGAAGTGAAGCGTCGCATCATGCTCGGCACCTACGCCCTCTCGGCGGGGTACTACGACGCTTTCTACGGTCAGGCCCAACGGGTCCGCACTCTGGTCATCGAGGCCTTCGGCCGTGCCTATGCCGAAGCCGATGTGCTCATCGGGGCCACGGCGCCCTCGACCGCCTTCGGTCTCGGGGCCAAGGTGGACGACCCGTTGGCCATGTACCTCTCCGACGTCTGCACCATCCCTTCGAATCTGTCGGGGCATCCGGCGATGTCGGTACCCTTCGGCCTGGGTGACGACGGACTGCCCGTCGGCGTGCAGATCTTGGCCAACGCGCGGGGCGAAGCCGAGATGTTCCGCGTCGCCGCCGCCGTCGAGGCCGCTGCCCACTCCACCGCCGCCCGGTCGGACACCGCCCGATGAGCGGGGCGGCCGACGTGAGGGAGTGGGAGACCGTCATCGGGTTGGAGGTGCACTGCGAACTTCAGACCGCCACCAAGTTGTTCTGCGGCTGCCCCAATGTCTTTGGGGACGAGCCCAACACGAACATTTGCCCGGTCTGTCTCGGACTCCCGGGCTCGCTGCCGGTCCTTAACGAACGAGCCGTCGAATTCGCCATGCGGATCGGCACCGCCCTGCACTCCGAGATCAAGGCGTCGAGTTTCGCCCGCAAGAATTACTTCTACCCGGACATGCCCAAGGACTACCAGATCAGCCAGTTCGACGAGCCGATCAACGTAGGGGGTTGGCTGGAGCTGCCCGACGGCGTGCGCGTCGGGGTGACCCGGGCCCATATCGAAGAGGACACCGGCAAGACCACCCATCTCGGCGCGGGCGGTCGGATGCACTCGGCTGAGAACTCTCTGGTCGACTACAACCGCTCAGGGGTGCCCCTCGTCGAAATCGTGAGCGAGCCCGACATGCGGTCTGCCTCCCAGGCTCGGGCGTATGCCAGTGAGCTGCGGGCCATCTTGATTGCCACGGGTGCCTCGGACGGCCGGATGGAGGAAGGCTCGATGCGAGTCGATGCCAACGTGTCGGTCCGTCCGGTGGGATCGAGCGAGTTCGGCACTCGGTGTGAGATCAAGAACCTCAACTCGTTGCGCTCGCTGGCTCGAGCCATCGAATACGAGGCGGTCCGACAGATCGCCCTCATCGAGGCGGGGGAGCGGGTGGTCCAAGAGACCCGGCACTGGGACGAGGGGGCGGGCCGGACCGTGACGATGCGCTCGAAGGAAGAGGCCTACGACTACCGCTACTTCCCCGAGCCCGACCTGGTGCCCGTCGTGCCCGACGAGGAGCTGCGGGCTCGGGTGACCGCGGCCATCGGCCCATTGCCCGCAGAGCGCCGGGTCGCACTGGTCGCTCTTCTTGGAGGGTCTCCGACCGACGCCGAACTTGACCAAGTGCATGCTGTGGTCGACCAGCAACTCGACGGCCTGGTCACCGCGGCGGTGGCACGCGGGGTGGCCGCCCCGCTCGCCCTTGTGCGCACGGCCAATGAGGTGGCAGCCGATGTGGAGGCCGGTCGGGCCCTCGACCCGAGCGCGTTCGCCGACCTGTTGGCCTTAGAAGAGTCCGAGAAACTGTCAGCCACCCAAGCCAAGACGGTGCTGGCCGACCTCTTGGCCAACGGGGGCGGTGACCCGGCGGCTATCGCCGCGGCCAAGGGGTTCGAGTCGCTGGCCGAGGAGTCGCTTGCTCAGATCATTGCCGGCATCGTGGCCGCGCACCCCGCCGAATGGGAACGGTTTGTGGCCGGCGACAACAAGCTGACCGGATTCTTCACCGGGCAAGTGATGAAAGCCACCAAGGGTCAGGCCAACGGCAAAGCGGTGGATGCCGAGCTGCAACGGCTGCGGGGCTGAACCCCGCCGTTCGACCGTTCAGTCGAGTTCGCCGGTGGCGATCTTTTGGCCGAAGATTCGGGCCCGGATGCAACGGGCCGCTCATCGTGGCCAGCGAGAAGGCGGCGGCCGCTCCCCCGTCGGTCGTGCGCCGGCTGGCCGAGGCCATCACGGCCACCCCCGGAGTGGCCCTGTGGCGTCCCCGCAGTTCAACGCGGCCTGCAGTGAGGCGCTCCTCGTCGTTGACCCGACGATCTCGCCCCAGGCGGCACAGACCCAGCTGGTGCGGACGTTGCGTACGAGGTGGCCCCGGCGGCCATATCGGGCACCGGTGTGATGGCGGCGGTGGGTGGGGAGACCGCAGGTATCGGCGCATCGACGGACCTCTCGGGCTAACTGGTGGTTGCCGCGCTGATTCGACCAGGGGGTGCCGATCCTCGGGGTCGAAGTGGACGTCGAGGCCTGGCCGCACGGACCCGACAGCAGTCCAGTTCTGATCGGGACCGTATGCTCTCTTCATGACCGACCCCCGCACCGGCAACGAACTAAGCCCCGAGCGACCCGGGATGAAGCCCCGGAGCTACGAGGTGACCGAGGGCCCGGCCCGGGCGCCGGCCCGGGCCATGTTGCGGGCCGTCGGAATGACCGACGACGACTGGGACAAGCCGCAGATCGGCGTGGCCTCGAGCTGGAACGAGGTGACCCCGTGCAACATGTCGCTCGACCGCCTGGCGAAGCGCTCGAAGGACGGGGTCCGGGCGGCCGGCGGATTCCCGCTCGAATTCATGACCATCGCCGTCTCCGACGGTATCTCGATGGGCCACGAAGGCATGCGGGCGTCGCTGGTCAGCCGCGAGATCATCGCTGATTCGGTGGAGACGATGATGCACGCCGAGCGTTTCGACGGCCTGCTCACCTTCGCCGGCTGCGACAAGTCCCTGCCGGGCATGCTCATGGCCGCGGCCCGGGTCAATCTGCCGAGCGTCTTTCTCTACGGCGGCTCGATCCTGCCGGGCCGCCTGCGCGACCAGTCCCTCGACATCGTGAGCGTTTTCGAGGCGGTCGGCGCCAACGCCGTCGCCGCACTGAGCGACGAGGAACTGGGGCTCATCGAACGCAACGCCTGTCCGACGGTGGGCTCGTGCGCCGGCATGTTCACCGCCAACACCATGGCCTCGGTGGCAGAGGCGCTCGGCATGTCGCTCCCCGGGAGTGCATCGGTGCCGGCCGTGGACCGGCGCCTCGACGACCTGGCGTACCAGTCCGGGCGAGCAGTCGTCGGCATGCTCGCTTCGGGACTGCGCCCCCGTCAGATCATGACGAAGGACGCCTTCGAGAACGCCATCGCGGTGGTCATGGCCCTCGGGGGCTCGACCAACGCCGTGCTCCACCTGCTGGCCATCGCCAACGAGGCCCGGGTCGAGCTCGAGTTGGACGACTTCAACAAGGTGGCGGCCCGGGTCCCGCACCTGGCGGACACCAAGCCCCACGGGCGGTTCCACATGTACGACATCGACCGCATCGGCGGTATTCCCGTGGTCATGCGCGAGCTCTTGGAAGCCGGCCTCTTGCATGGAGACGCCATGACCGTGACCGGGCGCACGGTGGCCGAGAACCTCGCCGACCTCGACCCCCCCGCCCCCGACGGCACAGTGATCCACTCGATCACCGACCCCATCCACGCCGACGGTGGTATCGCCATCCTCACCGGCTCGCTGGCTCCGAAGGGCTCGGTCGTGAAGGTGGCGGGCATCGACGAGCTCACCTTCACCGGCACAGCCCGGGTCTTTGATGGTGAGCCCGCAGCCATGGAGGCGATCATGGCCGGGTCCATCGAGCCCGGGACCGTCCTAGTCATCCGCTACGAGGGCCCCAAGGGCGGTCCCGGTATGCGGGAGATGCTGGCGGTTACCGGCGCCATGAAAGGGGTTGGCCGGGGAGGGGACTGCGCGTTGGTCACCGACGGGCGCTTCTCGGGCGGGACCCATGGATTCTGTATCGGCCATGTCGCTCCTGAAGCGGTCGCCGGGGGCCCGATCGCCCTGGTGGCCGACGGCGACCGGATCGCCATCGACGTCAAGGCGCACCGCATCGATCTGCTGGTCGACGAGGACGAGTTGGCCCGGCGGACCACCGACCTCAAAGCGTTCGAACCCCGTTACACGACTGGCGTGCTGGCCAAATTCGCCCGCCTGGTCACGGGCGCCGAACGCGGTGCCGTCACCGAGCCCTAGGCGATCCGACGGGCGTGGTGCACGAGACCGCCGCCGACCTCACCGCTCTCCAGCGCCTCCTCGTAGCGTCGCGCAGCGAAAACGAAGTGACGACGCGGATGAATCAGGTCTCTCAACGGCCGCGACGACGACCGGTTTGGCCGATCCTGGGAGTCGCATCCTCCCTGGTCGCGGCCCTAAGCTTGGCCGCCTGCGGGGCGGCGGCCCCGACGACGAGCGGTGCATCGACGCGTGCGAACTCGCTCCTGTTCGAGGGTCTCACCGCTGAGCGGCTCGGCCACCTGGCCCAAGCCGATGCGGACTACCTCGGTGTGCTCAGGATCGACCGCTCCAACGTCTACGCCTGGTACAACCTCGGGTTGATCGCCCAGCACCGCGGCGACGCGTCGGGGGCCGCGAACGACTACCGCCAGGCAGTGTTGGCCAACCGGCGGTACGTGCCCGCGCTCTTCAACCTCGCCACAATCGAGGCGGCGACGGACCCCGCTGCAGCGGTGCTCACTTACGAGCAGGTCATCAAGCTGTCGCCGGCTGACGCGGCGGCGCACTTCAATCTGGGGCTCGCACTCGAATCGATCGGGCGGGAGGCTCAAGGTCGGTCCGAGATCACCCACGCGCTGAAGCTCGACCCGAGGCTCGCTCATGGGGCGCAGGCCGCACCGGCCAACCGGTCCTGACGTTAGGGAATCAAAGATGGGCGTGACCGTCGGTCTGAGCATGATCGTAAAGAACGAGGCGCTGACGCTGCCGCGCTTGGCTGCGTCGGTGCGAGAACAAATCGACTACTGGATCATCGTCGACACCGGCAGCACCGACGACACCGTGGCCGTCGCCCGTCATGCGTTCGAGGGCGTAGAAGGCGAGGTCCTCGAGGACGAGTGGCGCGGCTTCGGTCCGTCACGCATGGTCGCTCTCGAGGCGGGACGTCTTCACGCCGATTGGCTCCTCCTGCTCGACGCCGACGACACCTTCGAGGGCGAAGTGTGCCGTGACCTGCTTGGGGACGACCTCGACGGCATCGAAGCCGAGCTCCACCACGAAGACCTGCGCTTGTGGAGGCCCTTTCTCATCCGCAGTGCGGCCAACTGGCGCTGGCACGGCGGGGCCCACGAGTACCTGAGCTTGGGCGAGGCCACGCCGTCTATGGCCCGCACCGATCGGTTCTACGTGCTCCACCACGCCGACGGTGGGAACCGGGGCGACAAGTTCGATCGGGAGCGAGCACTATTGGAGGCCGACTTCGAGGAGGACCCGACCGACTCTCGGACATGCTTCTATCTCGCCCGCACCCACGATGATGCCGGCGACCGGCCGCACGCGGCCGAGTGGTACCGCCGCCGGCTTGCGCTCGGTGGTTGGGATGAGGAGTTGTGGTACTCGCGCTGGCGGCTGGGCGTGTGTCTGGTGGCCGCTGGGGCCACCGAGCAGGGCTGCGGGGTGCTCTTCGATGCCTGGGGCGAGCGGACCTGGCGCCCCGAACCGCTCTGGACACTGGCCACGCATTACCGCGAGAACGAGCGCTGGCGACTGTGCTGGGAGGTCTGCGAGCTGGCCCGCCGCCATACGGCAGCCGAGCCGGACGGGGCCGGGGACCGGCCCGACGCCGACCGGCTGTTTGTCCACACCGACGTGTTCGCCTGGCGGCTGGCGTACGAGCGGTCGATTTGTGCCTACTACGTGGGCGAGACGGCCCGCGGACGCGCCCTGTGCCAGTACCTGCTCGGCCGCCCCGAGCTCCCGGCCGACATCCGGGCCAGCGTGGAAGCCAATCAGCGTTTCTACGATCGGTGAGTGCCTGAGCACTGTCCCCGAGGGACGGCGACCAGGGGCACCCGAACATCGGCCAGCTCGGGTCGGTAGATCAGGTGTCCGTGTTCGTTTGCGAGGTGAGCCCCACCGCTCGACGTCGCCAACGGGGTCAGGGTGAGGTCGTTCATGGTCGAGACGAGCTCCCAGGCGCTGGCGGTGGTGACTCAGCGTCTCGGAGCTCAAACAACCGCACGCGAGCGCGCCGTGGCAGGTGGCAGGTGGGAGGGCTTGTCGACGCGGCCGGGACGTGCCAGAATGTCGGAGTCATGAGCACAGCAGCCTTTACCCGCCCAATCACCCTGGTACTCGTTCGCTAGCGCGCGACCGCATCTCGTCGCGCGCTTTCCGGCCTCCCAGATGGGAGGTCGTTTCAATTCCAGGGCCTGCGACCGAACCCTGAAGCACCCTCACACCCATCGGCAACATCGATCACGAAGGAAACGACCATGCGACTCACCGGAGCCCAGGCCCTCATCAAGAGCCTCGAGATGCAGGGCGTCGAGGTCATGTTCGGCCTCCCCGGCGGCGCCATCCTGCCGGTCTACGACCCCATCATCGACTCCTCCATCCGCCACATCTTGGTCCGCCACGAGCAGGGGGCGGGCCACATGGCCGAGGGGTACGCCATGGTGACGGGGCGACCAGGCGTGGCCATCGTGACCAGCGGTCCGGGGGCCACCAACATCGTGACCCCCCTGTCCAACGCCTACATGGACTCGACGCCGCTCGTGGTGGTGTCCGGACAAGTGGCCACCCAATCGATCGGCACCGACGCCTTCCAGGAGTGCGACATCACCGGCGTGACCATGGGCATCACCAAGCACAACTGGCTCATCAAAGATGTCGACGACATTCCCCGGGTGGTGGCCGCCGCCTTCCATGTGGCCACGACCGGGCGCCCCGGCCCCGTGCTCATCGACATGCCCAAGGACATCTCGAACGCCACCATGGAGTGGTATTGGCCCACCTCGGTCGAGGACCTCGATCTTCCCGGCTACCACCCGGTCTCGGTGGGCGACCCCGAGCAGGTTCGGACCGCGGCGGAGTTGCTGTTGGCCGCCGAGCGCCCGGTCATCTACGCCGGCGGTGGCATCTTGAAGGCCAGGGCCGCCGATGCGCTGCGGGAGCTGGCCGAGCGCACCGGGATCCCGGTGGTCACCACGCTCATGGCGCGCGGTGCCTTCCCCGACTCCCATGCGCTGTGCCTGGGTATGCCCGGGATGCACGGCAACTACACGGCGGTTACCGCGATGCAGCGCTCGGATCTTTTGATTGCGCTGGGTTCACGATTCGACGACCGGGTGACCGGCAAGATCGACGCCTTCGCTCCGGGCGCCAAGGTGATCCATGTGGACATCGACCCCGCCGAGCTGGGCAAGGTGCGACGGCCCGACGTGGGCATCGCCGGGGACTGCCGCCTGGTCATCGAAGAGCTGCTCACCGCGCTCGATGCCCTCGGTCTTTCGAGCGGCCGGCCGGCCGGAACCGCCGGTGCGACCGCGGCCCCCAATAGCCGCGCCGCGGCCCGACCGGATCTCAACGCGTGGTGGGACCAGCTCCACGGGTGGCAGGAGCGGTTCCCGCTCTATTACGAGGACACCGAAGGCGGGCCGATCAAGCCCGAAATGGTGGTCGAGACGTTGCGGGACGCCTCACCGGCTGACTCGGTGGTGGTGGCCGGGGTTGGCCAGCACCAGATGTGGGCCTCGCAGTACTGGCGCTTCGACTATCCCTACACCTGGGTCAACTCTGGGGGCGCGGGCACGATGGGCTTCGCCGTTCCGGCCGCCATTGGGGCCAAGGTGGGCCGACCGGACCGGACCGTCTGGGCCATCGACGGGGACGGCTGCTTCCAGATGACGGCCCAGGAACTGGTCACCGCCACCGCTGAGCAGATCCCGATCAAGGTGGCCATCTTGAACAACGCCTATCTCGGCATGGTCCGCCAGTGGCAGGAGATGTTCTACGAAGAGCGGTACTCCGAGGTCTACCTCTCGCCCGATCTGCCCGACTACGTCAAATGGGCCGAAGCCATGGGGTGTGTGGGCATCCGAGCCGAATCGCCCGAGGAGGTGACCCCGGCCATCGAGAAGGCCAACGCCATCGACGACCGTCCGGTGGTCATCGACTTCCGGACCGACGCCTTCGAGAAGGTGTACCCAATGGTGCCCGCTGGTGCCTCCAACGATGCCATCGTGGTTCACCCCGATCAGGAGCGGAGGGCCCAATGAGCGCAAAGCTGGCGAGTCTGGCCGGGAGCAAGGCTCCGCGCCACCACATCTTGTCGGTGCTGGTGGAGAACAAGGCCGGTGTGCTCGCCCGAGTGGCCGGTCTCTTCAGCCGTCGCGGCTTCAACATCTACTCGTTGGCTGTCGCCCCGACCGACGAACACGAGCATCTCAGCCGCATCACGATCGTCGTCGACGTGGAGTCCGCCCCACTCGAACAGGTGGTTCACCAACTCGACAAGCTGGTCAACGTCGTCTCGATCTCCCAGCTCGCGCCGGCAGAGGCCGTCGAACGGGAACTCCTGCTGGCCACGGTCGCCGTCGGGCCGACCGAACGGTCCCAGGTGATCCAGTTGGTGGGAGTCTTCGGCGGTGAGGTCGTGAACGTGGGCGGCGACCGGTTGACGGTCATGCTGGCTGGCCGGCCCGAAAAGATCGATGACTTCGAAGGGCTGCTCGAAAACTATGAGGTGATCGAGCTCCAACGGACCGGGCGCGTCGCCCTGCCTAAGCTGGAGCGCCAATCCGATCGTCCTCAATCCGTCACCGGCGCAGCCGGCTGACGACCGGTACCAGGGAGAAGAGACAAAGCCATGGCCACGATGTACTACGAGAAGGACGCCGACCCGAGCCTCATCCAGGGTCGCAAAGTCGCCATTTTGGGCTACGGCTCACAGGGTCACGCACACGCCCTCAACCTTTCTGAGTCCGGCGTCGACGTGCGAGTCGGCCTGCGTGCCGACTCGGGCTCCAAGAAGAAGGCAGAGGAGGCCGGGCTGCGGGTGACCACGGTGGCTACGGCGGCCGAAGAGGCCGACGTCATCATGATCCTCCTTCCCGACACCGAGCAGAAGGCGGTCTACGACGCCGAGGTGGCCCCCCACCTCCAGCAGGGCGACTGCCTGATGTTCGCCCACGGTTTCAACATCCGCTTCGGCCAGATCGTCCCGCCCGAGGGCGTCGACGTGGCCATGGTGGCCCCGAAGAGTCCGGGTCACCTGGTACGGCGCACCTACACCGAAGGTGGCGGGGTCCCTTCGCTGGTGGCCGTGCACCAAGACGCCACGGGCAAGGCGCGCGAGCTCGCGCTCTCCTACGCCCACGGTATTGGTGCCACCCGGGCCGGGGTGCTCGATACGACCTTCGCCGAGGAGACCGAGACCGACCTCTTCGGCGAGCAGGTGGTCCTTTGTGGCGGCGTCACCTCGCTCGTCACCGCCGGTTTCGAGACATTGGTGAACGCCGGCTATCAACCCGAGTCCGCTTACTTCGAATGCCTCCATGAGCTCAAGCTGATCGTCGACTTGATGTACGAGGAGGGCATCGCCGGCATGCGGTACTCGATCTCGGACACCGCCGAGTACGGGGACCTGACCCGGGGCCCTCGGGTGATCGACAGCCATGTGCGTACCGAGATGCAGCGCATTCTCGACGCCATCCGCGACGGCTCCTTCGCCGCAGAATGGATCGAGGAGAACCGCAGCGGTCGACACCGTTTCCACGAGCTCCAGGAGCAAGGACGCGAGCATCAGATCGAAAAAGTCGGGGCTGAGTTGCGGGCCATGATGCCGTTCATCTCGGCCGGCAAGCAACGCGTCCAGGATGCCTCGGGGGGCTGAATCGGCATCGGTTGAGCGCGCGACGCCGCAGGATCCCGGCCACCACCGTCCCTCGGTCACCGGTCCCGAGCACGTCGCGGCCGCGGGGAAGGTGTGGGCGTCGGTGGCCCACAGCGACACGGCGTCGCCGGTCGGGGCCGTCCCGCAAAAGGCTGCGCTTTGCTTTCGTGGCCCGAGGCCATGTCCTTGGTAACGTCACCGGGCGGGAGAGCGGCAGGCGAGCGTGGCCACCCGTGGCCACCGTGTGCTGCCCTCGGCGCAGAACGGAGAGGGATGGCATGGGTGGGGGGATGCGAGCGGGGCGGACTTGGCGGATCTCCGTCGCGTTGGGTGGTTGTGTCGTGGCCGCAGCGGTGCTCAGTTTGGGTAGCTCGTCGCCGAGCGCGGGTGCGGCCGCGGGGCCCGGCGGGTCTTCGGGCGCCGTCCTGCTCGTCGGGACCTTCAAGGGCCACGCCGGCCACTACAAGACCATCGGGGCCGCCGTGGCCGCGGCCCAGCCGGGCGACTGGATCCTGGTGGCTCCCGGTGATTACCACGAGACGGCGGACGAGACGCACCGCCCGCCCGACCCAGCAGAGGGGGGATCAGGCGGAGTCATTATCACCACGTCGAACCTCCACTTGCGGGGTATGGACCGCAACTCGGTGATCGTGGATGGCACGAAGTCCGGTTCGACTGGATCGTGCAACGCATCAGCGAGCCGGCAGAACCTGGGCCCGCTCGATCCGAGCGGCAAACCCTACGGCCGCAACGGCATCGTGGTGTGGAAGGCCGACAACGTGAGCGTCGACAACCTCACGACATGCAACTTCTTAGGTGGGAGCGGGGACTCGGGCAACGGGGTCTGGTGGAACGGTGGTGACGGCTCGGGAAAGATCGGGCTCCACGGTTACTCGGGTAGCTACCTCACGGCCACCACGACGTACTTCGACGGGGAGAGTACAGGCGCCCAGTACGGCATCTTCTCTTCGAACGCCCACGGGCCCGGCTCGTGGGATCAGCTCTACGCCAGCAATTTCAATGATTCGGGCATGTACGTCGGCGGCTGCCGACAGGTCTGCGGGGTGACCATCAATCATGCCTGGATGGAGTACAACGCGCTCGGGTACTCGGGTACGAACTCCGGCGGCGCGATCGTCATCGAGAATTCGCAATTCGACAACAATCAGGACGGTCTGGACACCAACACCCAGATCGGCGGTGACCCGCCGGCGCCCCAGAACGGCGACTGCCCGAATGGCGGCATCAGCCCGATCACCCATACCCATTCATGCTGGGTCTTCCTTCACAACAATGTCCACGACAATAACAACCCCAACGTCCCCAAAGCCGGGGGCGCCAGTGCTGGTCCAACCGGCACAGGGATGACCGTATCGGGCGGGCGCAATGACACGGTGATGGACAACACGTTCTCCAACAATGGCGCCTGGGGAACCCTCTTCGTCCCCTATCCCGACTCTGACAAACCGTCTTTCGGACAAACGTGTCGCGGGAGCGGTGGTGTGGAGCAATCCGGTCTGGGTTGTGTCTATGATCCCGAGGGCGACGCGTTGCTGCACAACACCTTTGTCCACAACGGGTACTTCGGGAACCCGAGCAACGGCGACTTCGGGCAGATCACGATCTCAGCCGGTCAGCCCCAGAACTGCTTCGCCGGCAACATCGCCCCGAATGGGAGCGCCCCTCCCAACCTTGAAGTGATCCAGCCCACCTGCGCCAAGACCACGACTGCAGCCAACACCGGCGGTCCGCTCCTCGCCCAGGTCTTGTGTGACACCGGGTTCGCGGGCTGCCCGGCCGGGGCCAAGTATCCACAGGCCACCGGGGTCGTCTTGCACCCTGTGCCCAAGGGGCTGCCCTCGATGCCCAATCCCTGCCGAGGTGTCCCCGCCAACGCGTGGTGTCCCGGGGGCAAACCTCTCTGAGCGATAACAGCGCGTTGCCCGACGGGGGTGGGTGGGGGGCGAAAGACGCAGCCTGGGACGCGATGGCGGATCGCTCGACCCGGCGTGGCGGAGAAGAGACGCCTTGTGCTTTCCAATGATACGCAAGTGGGAGCTCGGCCCACCCAAGCCTCAGTCGGCGAGGGCCCCCACGACGTAGTTGACGCAGGCGCAGAGGGCAGCGATATCTTCGGGGTCGATGGCCGGAAACATGGCAATGCGCAGCTGGTTGCGCCCGAGTTTGCGGTATGGCTCGGTGTCGACAATCCCATTGGCCCGGAGCACGGCGGCCACGGCCGCCGCGTCGATGGAGTCGACAAAGTCGATCGTCCCGACCACGTGGCTCCGATCCGAAGGCTCGGCCACGAAGGGTCGGGCGAAGTCGGATTGGTCGGCCCAGGTATAGAGGATCTCGGCCGAGCGATCGCACCGGCCGGCGCTGAACTCAAGGCCCCCTCCGGCCAGCATCCAGTCCAGCTGTTCGGCGAAGAGGAAGAGCGTGGCAAGGGCCGGGGTGTTGTAGGTCTGGTCCTGAAGGGAATTGTCGAGAGCGATCTTCAGATCCAAGGAGGCGGGGACCCAGCGCCTTGAGGCGTGGATCTGCTCGATGCGCTCGAGGGCGGCCGGGGAGCAAAGAGCGACCCAGAGCCCACCGTCGGCGGCGAAGCACTTCTGAGGTGCCAAGTAGTAGGCATCGAACTCGGCCGGGTCCACCCGCAGGCCCCCGGCTCCCGAGGTGGCGTCGACCGCCACCAAGCCGCCGCCGTTCTTCGGGAGGGTCGCTCCCGTCGGCCGGCGGATCGTCATGGCCACCCCGGTCGAGGTCTCATTGTGGGTCAGGGCGTACAGGTCGACCGAGTCATCGGCCACAGGCGACGGGTGGGTGCCGGGTGCAGACTCGACGACCTGGGGGTCCTTGATATGGGGGGCCGCCTTGGCGGCGACGGCGAATTTGGACGAGAACTCGCCGAAGACCAGGTGTTGACTCTGCTCGGCGATGAGCCCGAAGGTGGCGGCGTCCCAAAAACTGGTCGTACCCCCGTTTCCGAGCAGCACTTCGTAACCCTCGGGCAGCGAGAACAGATCCGACAGACCAGCCCGCAACCGGCCCACGATCGACTTGACCGGCTTCTGCCGATGGCTGGTGCCGAGATAGGTGTCGGCCACGCTGAGGAGGCCGGCCACCTGGTCAGGCCGGATCTTGGAGGGCCCAGAGCCGAAGCGGCCGTCGGTCGGCAACAGCTCGGTCGGAATGGCAATGTCGGGGGTGTCGGTCACGTATGAAATCATGGCATTCATGACGCCGAGTTCGAAAAACGTCGCCCAGAGAGGGCGGGTCTCCGCCCGGGCCGCCGCCGTTTCTCCTTCAGCCACCCTGGCCGTCGACGCCAAGGCCAAGGCCCTCCAGGCTGCAGGCGAGCACGTGATCGGCTTCGGCGCCGGCGAACCGGACTTCCCGACGCCCGAACACATCGTCGAAGCGGCCGAAGCGGCCTGCCGCGTTGAGAAATACCACCACTACACGCCGACCGCCGGTCTGCCCGAGCTGCGAGAGGCGATCGCGGCCAAGACCAAACGGGACTCGGGGTATGAAGTGACCGCTTCCCAGGTGCTGGTCACCAACGGCGGGAAGCAGGCGGTGTCCAACGCCTTCGCCGTGCTTTGTGACCCCGGCGACGAGGTGCTCGTCTGTGCCCCGTATTGGACGACGTATCCCGAGTCGATCGCTCTGGCCGGCGGTGTGCCGGTGGTGGTCCATAGCGACGAATCGACCGGATTCCGGGTCCCGCTCGAGCGTCTCGAGGCGGCCCTCACCGAGCGCACGAAGGCGCTGCTGTTCGTCTCGCCTTCCAACCCCACTGGGGCCGTCTACTCGCGCTCGGAGATCGAAGCCATCGGGCGATGGGCCGCCGGGCAGGGCATATGGGTACTCACCGACGAGATCTACGAACACTTGGTCTACGGCACCGCCGAGCACCATTCGATGCCCGTCCTCGTCCCTGAACTGGCCGACCGGTGCCTGGTGGCCAACGGCGTGGCCAAGACCTATGCCATGACGGGCTGGCGGGTGGGCTGGTTGCTCGGGCCCCCAGATGCCATCACGGCGGCCACCAACATCCAGTCCCACGAGACTTCCAACGTGGGCAACGTGTCCCAGCGGGCAGCCTTGGCCGGGGTGTCCGGTGACCTGGTGGCGGTAGCCATGATGCGCGAGGCCTTTGACCGGCGCCGCCGTACCATCCATCAAATGCTGAACGAGATCGACGGGGTGACCTGCATCGAACCTGAGGGGGCCTTCTACGCGTTCCCTTCGGTCAAGGGACTCTTGGGGCGTGAGCTGCGCGGGACGCGCCCGAAGACCAGCGCCGAGTTGGCCGAGATCTGTATCACCGAAGCAAAGGTGGCGGTCGTCCCCGGCGAGGCGTTCGGGGCTCCGGGGTACTTCCGGATGTCCTACGCACTCGGTGACGGCGATCTCGCCGAAGGTGTCTCTCGGTTGGCCAAGTTGTTCGCCGAGGCCGGGAGCGACTAGCAACGTCAAAAGAGATTGCGGCAGTGGGGGATTGAGGAGCGGGTCCTGATGGCACGGGTGTTGGTTACCGAGAAGATTGCCCAGCGCGGGCTCGACCAATTGGCCGAGGCGGGCCATGAGGTCGATGTGCGTGAGGGCCTGAGTCCCGAGGAGTTGATAGCGACCCTCCCTGGTGCCCAGGCTCTGATCATCCGCTCGGCCACCCAGGTGACCGCCGAGGCGCTGGCCGCAGCCGGCGACCTCATCGTGGTTGGCCGGGCCGGCATCGGACTCGACAATGTCGATATCGAGGCGGCGACCGCCCGCGGCGTCATGGTGGTCAACGCCCCCCAATCGAACATCCTGTCGGCGGCCGAACAGGCCATGGCCCTCATGCTGGCCCAAGCCCGCAACATCCCCCAGGCTCACTCGGCCCTGGTGGCCGGCAAGTGGGAACGCTCCAAGTGGGAGGGTGTGGAGCTCCACGGCAAGACGCTCGGTATTGTCGGACTCGGCCGCATCGGGGCGTTGGTGGCGCAGCGGGCCCTGGCCTTCGGCATGCGCCTCATCGCCTACGACCCCTATGTGTCGGCTGATCGAGCTCGTCACATGAACGTTGAGTTGCGGTCCCTCGAAGAGCTCGTGGGCGAAGCGGACTTTGTGACGATCCACGCGGTGAAGACTCCCGAGACAGTCGGGCTCATCGGGCGGGACCTGCTGGCCAAGGCCAAGCCCGGCTTGCGTCTCATCAACGCCGGGCGCGGCGGCATCGTCGACGAGGCCGCATTGGCCGAGGCCATACGCGACGGCGCCGTCCAGGGTGCGGGGATCGACGTGTTCGCGAAGGAACCAACCACCGATTCGCCGCTCTTTGCACTCGAGTCGGTCGTGGTGAGCCCCCACCTCGGGGCATCGACGGCCGAGGCCCAGGATAAGGCCGGGGTGACGATCGCCGAACAGGTGCTGCTGGCCTTGGCCGGGGACTTCGTCCCTTACGCAGTCAACGTGGCCGCGACCGACGTCTCCGAGACCGTGCGCCCGTTCATGCCCCTGGCCGAACAACTCGGTCGGTTCTTCGGTTGCCTGCACGATGGGCTTCCCGACCATCTCGGGATCGAGTACCAAGGACAACTGGCGGGGACCGGGACCGGAATCCTGACCCTGTCCGCACTAAAGGGCCTCTTTGCGAGTTCGACCGAGGAACCGGTGTCCTACGTCAACGCCCCCCAGCTGGCCGAACAGCGAGGACTCGAGATTCGCGAGACGTCCACGATCACCTCACACGACTACAAGAACCTCATCGTGTTGCGGTCGGACTCCCACTCGGTGGCCGGCACCTTGACCGGGGCCGGCGTACGGGTCGAGCCGAGGGTGGTGATGGTCGACGACCACACCGTCGAGGTACCCCCATCAAAGCACATGCTGGTGGTGCGCAACGATGATCGACCCGGGATGATCGGTGTGGTCGGTGTGGTCCTTGGCGACGCCGGGATCTCCATCTCGTCGATGGCCGTGGGCCCGAGCCGCGACACGGGTTCGGCGCTCATGGTTCTCACGTGCGACCGGCCGGTTCCTGATGAATCGCTCGCTCAGCTCCGGGCCGACGACGGCATCTTCGACCTGCACCTCGTAAACCTCTGATCACCGAGGGCTGACCGGGTTCCCCAGGACCTGGTGGTCAACCGAAAAACGCGTTCGTCAATTTCTCGCGGCCCCGGCCGGCTTACGGGGCACGGGCGGCCAGGTGTCCAAGCTCCCCGGCGCGTGGCCCGATCCGTTGAGTCCGTGGGTGGGTGCCCGTTCGGCGGCCAGCTTGCGAACGAGCACGGTGACACCTATGGCCAGGGCCAAGAGGAGCACCAGTCGGGACAGGCGCTTCATTTGGCTCACGCTAATCGTTGGCCGAGCACGCCTGCACGGGCGGTGCATGATTGGACGGCAACCGGTCACCCCCTGGCGACCGCAAACGGTTCGGGAGGCGAGGTGGACAAGAGATTGCGGAGGTGGGCGACCACCCGGGTTATCCCGCTCGTTGCAGCCGCCGTCCTCTTGGTGGTGGGGGTGAACGTCGGCATCGAATGGAACCCGCTGCACGGCTCTATGGGCTTTGCCGGCGCCTTCGATGTGTGGCGGAGTTACGGGGTGACCGACCAGATTCTCAATGGCCACCTGGCGCAGGTCTACTCGACCTCATCGGGCTTGATCGGCCTCCCCGGAGCGCTACTGGTGCTCGTCCCAGCGGTGGCTCTCAGCCAATCCCTGCACCTCTCGGTAGGCGGCTCCCTTTCCATCGTGCAGGCCCCCACCGCGTGGCCGGTGATGGAACTGTGGGTGCTCTTGTTGTCGGCCTCTGTGCTCTTCGCCGCCGATGCGCTCTCACGGCGCCTGGGGGTGGGCTCGAGGCGTCGGTGGGTCTTGGCCGCACTCGAAGTGGTGGTGCTCTGGAACGTTGCGTTCTGGTACGGCCATCCCGAATACCCCTTGGCCCTTTCGTTCATGCTCTTCGCCGTCGTCGACGCCACCGACGGACGCTGGGCCCGCTGCGGCTGGCTCTTCGGCGTCGCCATCGCCCTCCAGCCGATCGTGCTGGCCGTGGTGGGGGTCGCCTTTGCCTTCGCACCGGCCCGCCGCTGGCTGGGGCTCGGTGCTCGGATCGTGGTGGCCCCCTTGGTGGTCGTCGTCGGGCCCCTGATCGCCAACTGGCACGAAGCCTTTCGTACGCTGCACCTGCAGCCCGCGTCACTGGTCCGAGACCACGTGACACCGTGGGCCCACCTCGCACCGCGGCTCTCCGGGGCATCGGTCTCGGCGGCGCCGCTGCGCTCGGCCGCCACCTTGCTTGGATTCGTCCTTTGCGTGGTTGTCTGCCGCCGCCGGCCGTCGCTGGTGGTCGTCTTGGCGTCGGTGGCCGCCGCTCTGGTCATCCGCTGCCTCGTGGACCCGGTGCTCGTGAGCTACTACGTCTTTCCACCGTTGGCTGTGGGCCTCCTGGTCGCTGCGACGGCCGGGCGCTGGCGCTTCGCCGCCGTCGGGGTGCTGGCGACGTTCGTCACGGTGTACGCCAAGGCTGGCCCCGGGGGCGAATGGCTCTGGCCAATTGTCGTGGCCGGTGGCTCGCTGGCCGTGGTCGTCATTGCGTGGCCGAGAAGTGGCCGGCGAGGAGCGCACGTCCGAAGAGCAGCGCCGGTTCAGTCCCCCGGGCGGCCCGACCCGGTCAGTCGGGCGGTCGGGACACCTTGACGAGCCCACTCCCTCCTGGCACCATGGAGGCATAATGTACAGAGCACCGACCTCGGACCTGCTGCTTACTTGACGGCGAACGCCACATCGCGTTCGCCCGCAACCTCCTGCGCCGCAAGGCCCAGGGGGTTTTTTATTGGATCGGTGCGCTGTGACGGCCCGAAGAGGCTACGAGACCGGGAACAGGAGAAGAACCCATGAACGGAGAGCAAAACGGCGTCAAAAAAACCGCCAGCGCGGGGGCTCGCCTGGCTCTGCCCTGTGACCCGTCCCCCATGCCGTTCGGCCTCTACGGATCTCACGTCCCCCTGCAGCTGGCCGACCGGACGTGGCCCGACCGCCAGTTCGACAAGGCTCCGCGCTGGGCCAGCGTGGACCTGCGCGACGGAAACCAGGCCCTCATTGACCCGATGGACTCCGAGCGCAAGTTGCGGCTCTTTGACACCCTGGTCAAGGTCGGGTTCAAGGAGATCGAGGTGGGATTCCCGTCTGCGTCCCAGACCGACTACGACTTCCAGCGCCAGATCATCGAGGAGGATTTGATTCCCGATGACGTCACCATCCAGGTGCTCGTTCAGTGTCGAGAGGAGTTGATTGAGCGGACCTACGAGTCGCTCGTCGGCGCCCGCCGGGCCATCGTGCACTTTTACAATTCGACCTCTGAACTCCAACGACGGGTGGTATTCGGGCTCGACAAGTCGGGTATCACTGAGATTGCGGTGAACGCGGCGCGGCTGTGCCGCAAGTTCGAAGATCGGCTGGAGGGAACCGAGATCCGCTACGAGTACTCTCCGGAGAGTTTCACCGGTACCGAGCCCGAGTTCGCGGTCGAGATCTGCGAAGCGGTGATGGAGGTGATTGAGCCGACACCTGAGCGGCCGATCATTCTCAATCTCCCGGCCACCGTCGAGATGTACACGCCCAACGTCTATGCGGATGTGATCGAGTGGTGTGGCCGAAACATCGCCAATCGCGAGTCGGTGGTCTTGAGCCTCCACCCTCACAACGACCGTGGCACCGCGGTGGCGGCCGCCGAGCTGGCGGTGCTGGCCGGCGCGGACCGGGTCGAGGGGACCTTGTTCGGCAACGGCGAGCGCACCGGCAACGTCGACATCGTCACTCTGGCTATGAACCTCTTCAGCCAAGGGATCGACCCAACCCTCGACTTCAGCGACATCGAGAAGGTGCGCCGCGTCGCCGAGTACGCCACCCGGATGCCAGTCCACCCCCGGCATCCGTACGCCGGCGATCTCGTCTATACCGCCTTCAGCGGCTCTCACCAAGATGCCATCAAAAAGGGCATGGCGAGCATCGGCGAGGACTACGAGTCCTGGGAGGTTCCGTACCTGCCGATCGACCCCAAACACACGGGCCGGAACTACGAGGCGATCATCCAGGTGAACAGCCAGTCGGGTAAAGGTGGGGTCGCTTACGTAATGGATATCGAGCACGGCCTGGACCTGCCTCGGCGGCTGCAGATGGAGTTCTCCCAGAAGGTCCAAGCGGTCACCGAGAAGAGCGGCACGGTGATACAACCGGCCGAGATGTGGGAAGTGTTCAGCGACACCTACCTGGCCGAGGACGCGGGCATCCGCCTCATCGGCAGCGAGATCACGACCGCAGGTGGCCGGACCGCCGTCACGGCCCAGTTGCTGGTGGCGGGCCGGCACCGCACCGTCGCGGCGGAGGGCAACGGCCCAATCGACGCTCTGGTGGCCGGCCTACGAGCCGAGCTCGGCGTCGACTTCGAGGTGAAGGACTACACGGAGCACGCGCTCACTGCGGGCAGCGGGGCCTCCGCCGTGGCCTACGTCGAGGTGCAGGCCCCCGACGGGCGGACCTGGTGGGGGGTGGGAATGGACTCGTCCATTCTCGACGCATCGCTCAGCGCCGTCGTCAGCGCGGCCAACCGTGGCTTCGAACTCCCGACTCAGGGGAGCGCCCCAGGCGACGGCGAGTGACCATCCGGGAGGCCACGGAGCACGATCTGGACGAGATCCTCGCCCTCATTTATGAGCTGGCCGAGTACGAGGAGCTGCGCGAGCACGTCGTGTGCACCACCGATGATCTGCGCCGGGCCCTCTTCGGCCCCGAGGCGGTCGCCTCGGTGAGCCTGGCCATCGATGGATCGGACGCGGTCGCTGGTCACGCCCTGTGGTTCCGGACATTTTCGACGTTCCTCGGTCGCTCGGGTATTTGGCTGGAGGACCTCTTCATACGCGAGCCCTACCGCCGACACGGACATGCGAGGGCACTGCTCGACCACCTGCGCGACCAGGCCGAAGGACGGGTGGAGTGGGAGGTCCTCGATTGGAACCGCTCGGCCATCGAATTCTACGACGGTCTCGGAGCCCAGCCCCAGTCCGGCTGGACCAAGTACCGCTGGGTCTAGCAGCGACCCCGTTTCAACTTGAAACGCTCCGTGATCGGAACCGCTGCGACCGCCGAGCGAGCCGCGCCTCGGCCCGGTTGTTCTTGGGCTGGCACAGTCCCTGAGGCTGCCACCAGCGTCGCTTCGGGTCACGTTTGACGGTTGGCCGGGTCCGCACCACGATGCGTGGATGGCCAGGCGCCCAGCCAGTCCTTCTGTGTTGGCGGTAGCCCGGGGCGAGCGGCCGGCCGACCTTGTGTTGAGCGGGGCCAGGGTGTTGAGCCCGGCCACCCGCGAATGGGTGAAGACCGACCTGGCCATCGCCGACGGCGTCATCGCGGGGTGGGGGAGCCGCGACGCAGCCGAGGTCATCGACCTCGACGGCGCCGCCCTCACCGCGGGATTCATCGATGCACACATGCACCTCGAGTCCACCAAGTTGTGGGTCGACGAGTTTGTCCGGACGGTGCTGCCCTTGGGCACCACGGCGGTGGCCGCCGATCCGCATGAGATCGCCAATGTCTTCGGCGTCCGCGGTGTGGCCGCCTTGGCCGAGGCCGCCGCCGAGCTCCCCTTAACTTTCGGTATCTGCGCATCGAGCTGCGTTCCGGCGTCCCCGTTTGAAAGCTCGGGGGCCGAGCTCTTCGCCGACGACGTTCGGGAGTTGCTGGACCGCTACGGGGCGATCGGGGTGGCCGAGGTCATGAACTTCCCCGGAGTGATTGCCGGGGATCCCGAGATGCTGGCCCGGATCGCCACCGCCGGGCGTCGGCGGGTCGATGGGCACGCTCCGGGACTTGGTGGTCGAGCTCTTGACGCGTATCTGGCCGCCGGGGTCGAATCGGACCACGAATGCACAGAACTCGAAGAGGCCGAAGAGAAACGCCGAAAGGGTATGTGGGTCTTCATTCGCCAAGGATCGGCCAGCCAGAACCTCCTCGCCCTGGTCCCGACGGTGCTGCGCCACGGGACCGATCACGTGGCTCTGTGTACCGACGACCGAGAGCCCGACACGCTGCTCGGTGCGGGACACATGAACGATTGCGTGGCCCTGGCCGTGGCCGCAGGGGTCTCCGAGATCGACGCGCTCGTGATGGCCACGGCGAACCCAGCCGAGTATCACGGCTTCTCCGAACTCGGTGCGCTCGGGCCTGGCTACCAGGCCGACATCTTGTGCTTCGACAGCCTGGAGGGGTTCGAACCGTCCCGGGTGTGGCAGGCGGGTCGGTTGGTGGCCGTGAATGGCACCGTGGTTCCCGACGCCGTGCCGGCCGCCCCCGCGCCTGAGTGGATGCGCGAGTCAGTCCATCTTCGGACAGACCCGGTCGCATCGGACTTCGAACTCCCCTCTTCTCCGGGCTCTCGGGCCAGGACCATCGGAATCGAGGCCGGATCGTTGTCGACCCGCTCGCTCGTGACCGACCCGTCCCTTCCTTCCGAGCAGGTGGCCCGGCTGGCGGTCGTCGAGCGACACCACCGGACAGGCCGGATCGGGCTCGGATGGGTGCACGGGTTCGGCCTGGCTCGCGGAGCACTCGCATCCACGGTCGGTCACGATGCCCACAACTGCATGGTGGTGGGGGCTCAGGGATTGAACGGCCCTCGGGCCATGGCTGCGGCAGTGTCCCGCCTGGCTGAGATTGGCGGCGGACAGGTGGCAGTCGACGAGAACGGCCGGATCGTGGCCGAGTTGGCACTGCCGATAGGCGGGCTCATGAGCGATCTTCGGGCCGCCGCGGTGGCCAACGGGCTCGACCGACTCGTCCGCGCTGTGGCGGGGCTCGGGGTGACGATCCCTGCCCCATTCATGCAGCTGAGCTTCCTCGGGCTGTCGGTGATCCCCGAACTCCGGCTCACCGACAAGGGGTTGGTGGACGTGGGTGCGTTCGAGCTTGTTTCGGTTACCGTCGACGGCTGACCCGTCAGCCGCGCCCTGGCGCAGGACTAGACGGTGGTGGGGAGCCAGTCTGGGCGTCGGGCCTCGAACTTATCGATGTCGGCCTCGTGGCGTAGGGACAGGCCGATTTCATCCCAGCCGTTCAACAGCCGTTCTCGGGTGAACTCATCGAGAGAAAAGGTCGCAGTGATGCCGGCTGCTGGCGCCTCGATGGTCCCGCGGGCCACATCGATCGTCAGTTCGAGGGTCGGGTCGGCCTGGACGGCATCGAGGAGGGCCCGATCGACCTGTTGGCTGACCGTAACTGGCAGGAGCCCTTGCAAGATGGAGTTGTTGTGGAAGATGTCGGCGAACTGGGAAGACACCACTGCCTCGAACCCGTAGTCCAGCAGCGCCCAGACCGCGTGTTCTCGTGAAGAGCCGGTCCCAAAGTTATGCCCGGCTACGAGGATGTTCGCCCCAACGAAGTCTTGATTGTTGAGGATGAAATCCCGGTCGTCTCGCCACTCGGCGAAGAGGCCGGCCCCAAAGCCAGTGCGCTCAACTCGCTTGAGCCAATCCGACGGGATGATCTGGTCGGTGTCGACGTCGGAGCGGTCGAGGGGGACCGCCCGACCCGTGATCACGGTGACTGGTTTCATCGGTCGAGGTCCTCTGGAGTGGCGAAATGTCCGGCCACCGCCGTGGCCGCGGCCACCGCGGGGGAGACGAGGTGGGTGCGTCCACCGCGCCCCTGGCGGCCTTCGAAGTTCCGGTTTGAAGTAGACGCGCACCGTTCCCCCGGGGCCAGCTTGTCGGGATTCATGGCGAGACACATCGAACAACCCGGCTCCCGCCACTCGAAGCCAGACGTCGTGAAGATCTTGTCAAGTCCCTCGGCCTCGGCTTGATCCTTGACCCGACGCGATCCGGGGACGGCTATGGCCCGGAGCCCGAAGCGGATCCGGCGACCGTCGAGCACGGCGGCAGCGGCTCGGAGGTCTTCGATGCGCGAATTCGTGCACGAACCGAGAAAAACAGTGTCCACCACGATCTCTCGGATCGGGGTGCCCGAGGTCAGGCCCATATAGTCCAGCGCCCGAGCGGCAGCGTCGCGGTCCTCGGCCCCGGCCAAGGAGGAGGGGTCGGGTACCGCGCCGTCGATCGGGACGACCTGCGCTGGGTTGGTACCCCAGGTTACATAAGGCATGAGAGTTGTCGCATCAAGGTGGACCTCTTTGTCAAAGGTGGCACCTTCGTCGGTCGGCAGTGACCGCCAGTATTCAACCGCGTCCCCCCAATCCGCGCCCTTCGGCGCGTGAGGGCGTCTCTCGAGATAGTCGAAAGTGGTCTGGTCAGGAGCGACCATGCCGGCCCGGGCACCGCCTTCGATACTCATGTTGCACACCGTCATCCGACCCTCCATCGACAGAGCCCGAATGGCCGCTCCTCTGAACTCGATCACGTGACCCATTCCGCCGCCGGTTCCGATCTTTCCGATCACGGCCAGCACGATGTCCTTGGCCGTCACCCCCGGCGGCAACTCGCCTTCGATGTTGACGGCCATGGTTTCGGGTCGCTGCTCGGGGAGTGTCTGGGTGGCGAGCACGTGCTCGACCTCGCTCGTGCCGATGCCGAAGGCCAGTGCACCGAACGCGCCGTGGGTGGACGTGTGGCTGTCACCGCAGACGATCGTCATTCCCGGCTGGGTGAGGCCTTGCTCGGGTCCGATGATGTGGACGATCCCTTGATTGTCGTGCCCCATTGGGTAGCAAATGATCCCGAATTCGGCGCAGTTGCTCGAGAGAACCTCCAGCTGCTTGGCCGAGACCCGATCGACCAGAGGCTTGTTGATGTCAATGGTCGGGACGTTGTGGTCGGCCGTCGCGAGGGTCAGGTCTGGACGGCGTACCGAGCGGCCGGCAAGTCGGATCGCGTCGAAGGCTTGGGGGGATGTGACCTCATGGACGAGGTGGAGGTCGATGAAGAGCAGATCCGGCTCGCCCTCGGTCGCGTGGACTACATGGGCATCCCAGACCTTGTCGGCCAGGGTTCGGGGTCCCGATGACGACCTGGACATCAGTCGCCCACCTTCACGATCTCGACCCGGAGCGTGCCTCCGGGTGCCTGGTACTCAACTGTGTCACCGGCCGAGCGACCAATCAAGGCTTGGCCGAGCGGGGCGATCGGCGAAACGACCGGCGTGTCTCCCGGGTGCTCCTCAATGGAGCCGACGAAGAAGTCTTGGACGTCGTCCACGTCGTCACCTTCGTAGCGCAGGGTCACCGTGGTCCCGTGGGTGACCGTACCGTCTCTCGAACCCGCGTCATCGACTACCTGGGCCGTCTTCAACATCCGCTGGAGCATGCGGACCCGGGATTCCATTTTCCCCTGGGCGTCTTTGGCCGCGTGGTAGTCACCGTTCTCGGAGAGATCGCCCAAAGCTCGCGCAGTCTCGATGGCCTGGGCGATTTCGACTCGACCCCGGGTGGTCAGGTCCTCGAGTTCGGCTTGGAGACGCTCGTATGTCCCGCGGGTGAGCCGGGTTGGCTCGGCGTCGTTCTTCGAGGTGTTGGTCACTGCTCCTCCTCCGGCGGGGGCTCACCGCCGCGCGATTGGGCGGCCGGTGGCGTACCCCCGAGGCTACCGGCTGACGCGCCTGGAGCAGGACGGTCGGCGATCCCTCCTCCGACCACTGCGCCCAGGTACTCACGCAGCCACCGTGCCCAGCGGTCGACTCCATAGTGCTCCTCTACGTGGGCCCGTGCCCGCGCCGCGAGGTCCACCGCCTCGTCGGGGTGGCCAAGCAAGTGCACCACCGCCTCGGCGAACGCCTCGTCGGTCTGAGCCACAAGGACCGGAAGGCCCGGCTCGAAGCCCGCCGCTGCAGGGGGGGTGATGACCTGGGGGAGCCCGTAGGCGGCGGCATCGAGCACCTTGAACTGGAATCCGGTGGCGTGGCGCAAGGGGGCAACGGCGAGGTGCGCCCTACCCACCAGCTCGCCCAGGTCATCGAAATCCGCCACCAGTTCGATCCCCGCAGCAGTCGTCAGTTTCTCCACGCGAGGGGTTGGGCGTCGGCCGGCGATGCCCAACACCGCCTCTGGGACCTGGGACCGCACCCTGGGCCAGATGCCGGTGACTAGCCGGGTGACCGCGTCGATGTTGGGAGGGTAGTCAAGTGTGCCCACGAACAGGGCGTCCCACGATCGATTCGTTGCGTCAGGTGCGTTAAGCGCTCGGATCGGGGATGGCCCCGTGAGGGAGGGTTTTGACACCGGACTGGGGATCCAAGCGAGTCCGAGTCTCTGGGCATCTGACCACCCAGCCGCTGTCGTCGGGACGAGTCCTGGCGCATACCGTTCGGCCCGTCCGACGGCGCTTGCGAGCAGTCTGAAACCGAACCGGCCGGTGACACGCTCGGAAATTGCACCGCGTTGGCGATAGCTCTGGCTCAACGGGTCGACGAGGTCGAGGACCACCGGGTGCTTGCGAGCCAGGCGGGGCGAAAACGCTCGCAGGGTTACACAAAGAACGATGTCCGGATCGAGCTCCGCCAACGTGAGATCGAGCCGGCGACGATTCCACACCAGGGTCTCGGGGCTGGCTGAACCGCGTACGACTTCCAAAAGAGCTGCGGATCCCGGCCACGACGGGTGGTACTTGGAGGTGCGCCGCCCATGCCCATGCAGATTGTCCCCGAGAAGAGGCACGCTGTAGGGCTCGAAGCCGGCGGCCTTTAAAAGCTCGAGCCAGCCCTGTACCCGACGCGATTCCCCCGAAGCACGTCGGGCGGTATGGACAACGGCAACCGAGACTGGGCGCACTTCGCTTGTCCGGGCGTCGAGCAAGGGCCGCGGGCTGAGAACTGGGAACGGACTCGTCCGGGCGGTAGCCGCGGCCCCGACCTTGAGCACGAGCGTCGTCGCCGTCCAGGCGCCGCCCTCACGACGGTCCGCGTAGCGCGCAGCAGAGCGCCAACGGTGAGCGCGTACGAAAGCGCGGGTTCTGCGGTCAGCGGCGGAGCCACCGACAAGATGTACGGCAGGCGCTACGTCGGCAACGACAATGGTGATGCCCGGGCGGGCGAGCGCGAGCCGGGCTGCCAGGTCAGCGTCTTCGTAGTAGAGGAAGAAGCCGGGGTCGAAGCCACCGACCGATCGAAGAACTTCGGTGTCTATCGAAAGAAGGGCACCAGTGGCCCAATGGCTCTCGATAGACATTATGCGACTTCCGGTGGTTGATTCGAGCGACCGGCGGTGATCAGCTCCCCACGGGCCCAAAAAAGACGAAAGCCAGCGACGCCGCCTGGTTCCCCTCGGGGCCAGCTGGCCGACGCGCAGCGCCGTGAGGAGCGCCGAGGCCGGAGTGGGGAAACGGTTGATCACCGAGGTCGGCCTGCCTTGGCCGTCGACCTGGTCGACAGCAACGATCTGATCAGCCATGCCCGCCGCGAGGACCTCCCAATGCCGAGGCGTGCCTGCGACGTCGGGGTTGACCAGGACTAGGCGAGGGGTTCGGACTTTGGTGAGGGCAAGATTGACGCCGGCGGCGAATCCAATGTTCTGCTGGGGAAAGAGGTGGAGGGCGTTCGGATGGCTCCGCATGTCTCGACCGAGGCGATGATCGTTGTGCACCACGACGACGGGGACGTCTGCGGGAACCCACGACAGATTGAGGTGATCCACGCCGTAGGCAACCACAATGACTGTCGCTTTCCCAGTCGAGTCATTTCTCTGTACGTTCCGGGCCAGCCCCTCTTGCGTGCTGGAAGAGCCTTTGCGATCGGGGTTGACGCCGTCCTGGATCATCCCGCCAATCCTCGCGCGCATTCTGAGTCCATCCAGCGTTCCGGGTATCACAACCACCGAATCGATAGCCGGCGTTGAAGAACCCGGAGGCATCGAAGGAACCACTATTGCCCGTAACTGTTTGCTCCAGGTCGCTCCGGTGGTGATTACCCGACATCTCGGTCGTCAATTATCTCGCCGTCTCGTGCGTCTTGGTGTACATGACGGCTGCAAGCGGTCCCCTGTTTGACTCGGAATATAGGGCGCCTGACTGATTCCGCAGCGCGCCGTGAGACCAACGGTCTTCAGTCCGTCAAGAATGACCAAATACGTCAGGAAGACTATGTATCGTGGATGACATGCTCATCGTCCTCCTTGGTGCGGGCCGTCAAGCCCTTGAGACGAGTGAGTACTGCGCCGAATTGGGACATCGAGTAGTTGCGTTTATCGAAGAGCACCCACCTGCTTACGATCGGGAACTCACTGACTATGGCGCGCCAATTCTGACTTTTGCCGATGACCTGGGACGCTTCGCGGGCCATCCCGCTGTCGTCGCGGTCGGAGACCCGAAAGTGAAGCGCCGCATGGTAAGCCAATGGCCCTTCCCGGCCTTCGCGAGTCCAGTAGCACCGACCGCGTGGCTTGCCCACGACGTCGTTGTCGGGACCGGCACAACCATTGGACCGGCTGTAACCGTGAACCGAAAGGCGGTTATCGGAAAGCATGTCCTAATCAATGCCGGCTCTAATGTCAGCCATGACTCGAATATTGGAGACTTCGCAACGTTGTGTCCAGCCGCGACACTTGGAGGAGCCGTCGAGATTGGAGTCGGATCCTTCATCGGTATTGGAGCGACACTAATTGATCACATTCGGGTCGGAAGCTACGCGTATGTGGCCGCCGGGGCAGTTGTTATCCGAGACGTGGAAGAACAAGAAGTAGTACAAGGCGTACCGGCTCGCCATGCGCGATATCTAGGTCCACCACCATGAGTCGCATACCATTCATGAGACCTACCTTTCCATCGGCCGCCGTAGTAGCCGAAGACTACGATCGGATCCGACTCAGCGGGATCTTCACCAATTCGGGTCCAGTCGAACATAACTTCTCCTTGGCTCTCGCGAATTGGATTGGACAAGATGTCGGTGTTGCACTCGTGTCGAGCGGAACGGCCGGGTTGCAGCTCGCAATCCAAGCACTATTTCTTCCGCGTCGTCGTGCACTCGTGGCGTCCTTTACCTTTGCTGCTGGACCTTTGATGCTCAAACTATGTGGGTACGAGCCGATCTTTATTGACATTTCAGAAAATGACCTACAGCCGGATCTTTCGCAAGCCCGCGGGGTACTGGAGAATTCTTCGCAGTCGGTCGGCGGCATACTTCTCACCAACACGTTCGGGATTCCGAATGTTGAGATCGGTTTCTGGGAAGATCTCGCATTCGAATTCAATGTTCCACTGATCATTGATTCAGCCGCAGGCTTCGGATCCGCGTTTCCATCCGGAAAGAGTCTGGGCGCAAGTGGAGACTGTGAGATTTTTTCGCTACATGCCACAAAGGCCCTTGCCATCGGCGAGGGCGGCGCGATCTCGTCTCGAGATCCCAATCTCATCGAGCGGTTGGTGCAACTCAAGAATTTCGGTTTCGATACGTCCGGAGTGGCGCGCCAGTTGGGTACAAACGCGAAACTACCTGAGCTCAGTTCGGCTATCGGGTTGCGCCAGTTGGCCGAACTGCACGCCCTGCTCCAGCAACGGCGTGAGTTCTTCGCGCTATATAAGAATGCACTCGATGAGATAGATGTCTGGACGCCCCCACTTGAGCAACATTCTGCGCTGCCGTTCGTTTCGGCAGTCATGCCTTCTTGCGAGAGCAGAGACTTGCTGATGAAAGAGCTGTCAATCCACCACATCGAATCTCGGTGTTACTACAACCCGCCCGTCGATACCCACGATGTGTTCGCCAGTTCCCCCCGAGTGGGTGGACTGGAGACAACGGCCAAGATCGCTGCTCGGATCATCTCTCTTCCAATCGGTGGACTACATCATGATGAGGTTGAACGCGTTATCCGCGCGGTCCAGGATTGTGCGACTCGTTGGGGCGCCGAGTAGACGCGTCGAGAACCGATCGCGAGTCCGAGGCAAAGACGCGGATGATACGGGGACCGCTCCCGCGGATGAATCAGCAGTTCCGTCAAGAAGCCGCCGTCGATGAGGGAGCCGTTGGTCTTTTGGCCTGATGGTGCACAGGTTTGAGCCGAGAGACAACGAACGGCAACTCCGGGTGAGCCGAGAATCCCGAGCTTGAGGGGCCCTTTCACGGAGAACTTTGCTACCTCGCCACGCAAGGAGCACTGCTTGCGGCATGGTCATGCGTCATTTCGTAGCCTCCACAATAAGCTTCGAGTCATGGCGTCGTTCGAGATCTCGGAGCTCTTTGTGCGGGGACTCTCCCCATTGCCTCTGCGCGACAAAGTCGAATCCAGCGGTTCGCAGGCGACTACTCAGATCGTCGAGATCGTAAAGATAAAGGTGTCCCCATTCGCGAACGGAGTAGTTCAGCATGTGTGCGGCGGAGTCGATGGACCGGTATACGGGGTCTGCTAGCCATTCTTGGTCTTGCCAGTTCCTAAGGTACTTCTGAACGAGGTAGCCGAGGTCGGGCATCGCAATCCGGAAGACGCCGCCCTTCTCAAGCCCGGCCGCAGCATCGACGAACAGTCGAGTGCCCGCGGAGAGCGTGAGGTGTTCGATAAGATGTTCGCTGTAGATGAATGAGACGGTACCCGATGCGACGGGCAAACCTGCTCGGAGATCTAGCCGAATATCGGGGGACGACCGAAAGTCTCTATCTAGGTTAAGCCATCCGTCAAAATGCACCTGGCCGCAGCCTAGATGGAGTTGCGATCCGGTGGGAACGTCCCGCAATAGACGCCGCGCCGAACGACTGCGCTGCACGTACCACCAAGCTCGGCTCCCAGATTTCTCGAGCCTCCTGTAAATTGCACCTGTGGTAATCGTCACGGCTCTATGCGCCGTTCCAGGTAGTGGAGATAGGTCATCTCGTCGACAAATCCCATCGCAACCCCGGCTCGTCGCATTCGTCGCCACAAATTCCAGTCGGCGGGTTCGAATAGTTTCCAAGACAGAGCGTTATGTGTAAAGAAACGAAGTGCCGATGAGTAAAGCACTGATCCGTGCGTGACGAACCCGTGTCGAAGGCGATTCATCCCAACTAGATCCCAGTTGCCGGGGGTGGTCTCCATGGACGCCATGCTCCAGGAGAATTCGCGGCCGGCTTCTCGCGTTCTATCGAGGAGTAAGGCCACGTGATCATCGGTAAGCTCATCGTCGTCATCGCATGGAGCAATCCATTTTCCTTTGGCAATGGTCAGCGCAACGTTCATCGGTGCGCACCCGGCGACCATCCAGCGCAGCCGGGGATCGGAGGGATAGTTACCTCGAGCCGGAAGGTTTACAAATCGAATTCTTGGATCCCGGACCGACCGGACGGCTTCTTCGGTGGCCCCGTCGCAATGATCGCCGATGACGAGTATCTCGAGGCGTTCGTATGTCTGACGGATGGCCGACGCTAGAGAGCGCTCGGCAACGATAGGGCCCCGGTCGTAGGTAGCGATTCGAACCGTGACAAGTGGATGAGGCTCATCATCGGGCCTCCAACACGCGCTGGACCCCTGCCGCACCTGAGTCAGAAGCCGCCGCTCCTCGGCTGTGGCTGTCCATTCGCGGATGAATTCGCCAGTCATTTGAACCGGATGTCTTGAGGCCATCAATCGACGGCCGAGATAGTCCTTGAAAGATGAGCCGCGATTGATAGGAAGTTGCATCATCCTCATCTCGGGGATCATTCCATTCCTGCGACAAATGGATCGATCGGCATCGGCAGGGAAGCACCTGTGGCCCTTCGACGCAATAGTGCGACCACTCGGTGTCGACCGCCCTGCCCCAGGAGCAGCAATCCAGCCGTCACGCTGATGATCAGCGTGGTCCCAGAGCCGAGAAGTAGCCGCTCGATGCTGGGTGACAGTTCGACGAATGGACCAACGCTCACGGCGGCCGCCGCGAGACCCAAAGCAATGGCGGGAACACCCTCAAGCCAGATCACGCGCATCGGAGAATATCCGAATTCGTGGCGGACGAGCCACGGAAAGACCAAGAGGTCGGCGATCGAGAACTCGACCAGAGTGGCGATCGCGGCACCTATCGGTCCGAAAGCAAAGACAAAGGCGATCGTTAAACCAACATTCACCACAACTTCCGAGACAATCAGGGGGACGAGAAGGCGTTGTCTCCCGCGTGCGATGAGCAACAGCGACATGCCGTGAACCGGTAAATTCACTAGCCATACTGCAGAAAATACGATGGTAATGGAGGCGGCGAGATGTGAATTGCTCCCAGAGAGGAGAAGAACAACGTCGTTTCGAAGGAGGATCAGTGCTCCGAAAATCGCCCCACCCATGAAGCAAACAGCTCGTGTGAGAAATCGCGTGATGTCGTCTTGGGTTTCCGCGTCGGGCGTCGCGGATAGACCTGGAAAGACGGTGTCATAGCCCGTGAAGATCAGGGCGACGGCTCCGTTTGGCGCGAGAGTACCGACACGATAGAGGGCCACAGCTGCCGTACTGGACACCACGCCGACGACGAGTAGGTCAGTCGCGCCAATCACCTGGAGTCCGACAGTCATCACAAGAATGGGGATGGCAAAACCCACGACGGCCCGCAGTTCCGAGCGCGTGACTCTCTGGGGCACGATGTTGAACCATCGTTCGCGCAATGAGACCCAGGTCACGGAAACGACGCGGTTGCCCAAGACAAAGGCCAGTTGGCCCCAGCCGAGCGCAACGATACCAATTGGACCGAGCGTTAAGATGACGACAGTCAGGTTGGCAATCGAGCCGACGACTGCGCCAGCCGCTTGCACTTCGAATCGCTGCCGACCAGCCGCAATGCCGTCGAGAGTGGCGGTAGCCAGGTAGATCGCGGCCGATACTCCAACGAGAACAACGAGCGCTTGATCCTGGGCGGTCGAGGCTGAGTGTGCCGACGTTACGAACGGCAGACATAGTGAGAGGATCGCGGTTGCCAATAGAGCCACGAGGCCGCACCCCAAATATGCGCTGTGGGTTGCTTGGACAGATCGACGGGCGGCGGCTCTTTGAGTCTCGCTAAAATGCACGTCATCTTGGGCGGTGGATCGAGTCGCTGCAGTCGACAGTCCAAAATCCACTACGAGGAGGACACTCGTAAGCGTCAGAGTGAGAGCGAATATCCCGAACGCCGAGGCACCGAGACGCCGAAAAGCGTAGGAGGTAACAAGGAGGGTCTGAATGAGGGGAACAAGGAGGGCGATCGCACGCCAGATCAGATTCCGTCCGAGACCTGAAATCGGAGCCGACGGACCGTCAGTCCGGGCACTCGGTCCGTGCGGTTCAGGTTGCCGTTGTCGTGGCCACATTGCCTGGTGATCATTGCACCGGTCGACTATTCAGGGATTGACTCCGCCCGATCTCTGGGGGAAACTATGCCCGTGATGACCATGGCCCTGTACTCAGTAGTCATTATTGCCTAGGCGCGTACCAACCGGTGCGCGCCTCTAAGACCGTCCATTTGGTGGGCGGTTTTTTCAATTTCCGGCGCGCCGGTTGAAATAGGTCCGGAACAGGGATAATTGCTGGGAATTGGACCATGACGTCTGACGGATACGAATCGAGCGGTAATGAGCAGGGACGGATCGAAGGCAAGGGATCGAGCACGATGAGCAGCGATAAAGACCACGAGATCGCGGTAATCGGGGGGGATGGAATTGGACCCGAGGTCCTCGCCGAAGCGCTCAAGGTGGTGGCCGCCGCCGGAGCGGTCCTGACTACCGTCGAATACGACTTGGGGGCGGACCGTTACGTCCGTACCGGCGAAGTGCTCTCCGACAATGTGCTCGAAGAGCTCCGCGGATTCGAAGCGATTTTGCTCGGAGCGGTTGGTCCGCCTGTAGGGGACACCACTGTGCCGCCGGGGACCCTTGAACGGGGGCTGCTCCTGCGCCTCCGCTTCGAGCTCGACCTTTATGTGAACCTCCGTCCGTTCATCGGGGTGCCGGGTTCCATCGCCGAAGGTGCCGACTTTGTAGTCATCCGCGAGAATACCGAAGGGACCTACGCCGGGGAGGGTGGCTTCCTCCGGAAGGGGACGCCTCAAGAGATCGCAACCCAAGGGTCGGTGAACACCCGGATGGGGGCCGAGCGATGCGCCCGGTTCGCCTTCGAGCTCGCCCAGGGTCGCCCGACGCGCAAGCTGACCCTCGTCCACAAGACCAACGTGTTGACGTTTGCCGGCGACCTCTGGCAGCGCACTGTAAACGAGGTCGCAATAGAATTCCCCGAGGTTGCTGTCGACTACAACCACGTGGATGCCGCGTGCATCTACCTGGTCGAGCAGCCCTCGCGCTACGACGTAATCGTGACCGATAACCTCTTCGGTGACATCCTGACAGACCTCGCGGGTGCGGTGAGCGGCGGCATCGGCTTCGCCGCTTCGGCCAATTTGAACCCGGCCCGCAGCGGGCCTTCACTCTTCGAGCCCGTTCACGGAGCGGCGCACGACATTGCAGGAAAGGGCATTGCCAACCCACTAGCCGCCATTCATTCGGCCGCCTTGATGCTCGACTTCCTCGGTGAGATGGACGCGGCCACCCGAGTACACAAAGCCATCAACGAGTACATCGCATCCGACCACGCTGGCGTCTCGGCCAGCTCGACCGCGTCCACCGCTGCCATCGGCGACGCCATTGCAGAAAGGCTCTGAATCGTGTCCATCACTCCGACCGAGAAAATTTGGATGGACGGCGAGCTCGTCGATTGGGCCGACGCCACCGTCCATGTTCTGACCCACACCATGCACTACGGCTCCGGCGTCTTTGAGGGGATCCGCGCCTATCCGACCTCGAACGGCGTGGCCGTGTTTCGGCTGGGTGACCACATCCACCGGCTGTTTGCCTCCGCCCGGATCTTCATGATCGACGTTCCCTTTACCGAGGATCAGATCGTGGAGGCCACCCGCGAGGTGGTGCGGGTCAACGAATTGCACGACGGCTGCTACCTGCGGCCATTGGTGTACTTGGGCTATGGCGAGATGGGCCTGAACCCGCTGCCCTGCCCGGTGAACGTCTCCGTCGCCGCGTGGCCGTGGGGCACCTATTTGGGCGACGAAGGCGTGGCCAACGGCGTTTCGGTGAAGATCAGCTCGTGGCGGCGCCACGACCCCAACGCGGTCCCGACGGCGGCCAAGAGCACCGGCATGTACGTCAACTCCTCTCTGGCCAAGGTGGAGGCGATCAAGGGGGGATACGACGAGGCGATCCTGCTCGCCTCGGATGGCCGGGTCAGCGAGTGCACGGGGGAGAACATTTTCATCGTGCGTGACGGGCGGCTCATCACCCCGCCGACCTCGGATGCCGGGGCCCTCGACGGGATCACCCAGGACTCGGTCGAGGCAATCGCTCGTGATCTCGGCGTCGAGGTCTCCCATGACCAGTTGATCCGTACTGACCTCTACCTGGCCGACGAGGCGTTCCTGACTGGAACGGCCGCCGAGGTTGTTCCGATTCGGGCCGTCGATGACCGCCCGATCGGCACCGGCAGGCCGGGTCCGATCACCACGGAGATCCAGCAAACGTATTTCGCGGCGGTGCGCGGAGAGCTTGACCGCTACAAGGACTGGCTCGACTATGTCGACTGACCATCTCCACGATCACGGCCCGGGGGACCATTCCCACTCGGCGGTGTCGCACAGCTATGAACTGCCGAACCTGCCCGAGTCGGTCGACATCTTTGATACCACCCTGCGCGACGGCAGTCAGCAAGAGGGACTCTCCCTGACCGTCAATGACAAGCTGCGGGTAGCCGAGCAGCTCGACCATCTCGGTGTCACATTTATTGAGGGTGGGTGGCCGGGTGCCAACCCCAAAGATGACGAATTCTTCCGACGCGCCCCGAGCGAGCTGAAACTCACCACCTCGACTTTGGTCGCCTTCGGCTCCACCCGCCGGGCCGGGGTGCGGACGGAGGACGATGACACTTTGCGAAAACTGATCGAAGCCCACACCTCGGTGGTCTGTATTGTGGCCAAGAGCTGGGACCGCCACGTCACCGACGCCCTGCGGACCTCCCTTGACGAAGCGGTGGCCATGGTGGCCGACTCGGTGGAGTTCCTCCGCCGCTACGACAAGCGGGTTTTCGTGGACGCGGAGCATTTCTTCGACGGCCATCACCACAATCGCGACTTCGCACTGCGCGTTGTAGAGGCTGCGGAGGTGGCCGGTGCCGAGTCGGTCGTCCTCTGTGACACCAACGGCGGGAATCTCCCCGACGATATTGGCCTAGCGGTCGCCGACGTGCATTCCCGCTCCAATGTTCAGGTCGGCATCCACTGCCACAACGACGCTGGGTGCGCGGTGGCCAACTCGATCACCGCGGTGCAGGCTGGTGCCACCCAGGTGCAGGGTTGCGTGAACGGTTACGGGGAGCGGGCCGGCAATGCCGACCTTTCCGCAGCCATCCCCAACCTGTCCATGAAACTCAACATCCGAACCATTCCGCCCGAACGGCTGGAGCGGTTGACGCCGGTGTCCCACCACATTGCCGAACTTGTCAATATCGCCCCGAATCCCCAGCAGCCTTACGTTGGTTCCTCGGTATTCGCCACAAAGGCAGGCCTGCATTCGAGTGCGATGGCCCGCCGACGGGACCTCTACGAACATGTCGAGCCAACCTTGGTTGGCAACGGCCCGAGGGTGGTGGTCTCAGAGCTATCGGGTCGCTCGACCCTTGACATGAAGGCGACTGAGCTGGGTCTCGAGCTCGACGGCGAAATATTGGGGCGGGTACTCGACGAGCTCAAGCGACTCGAGCACGAGGGCTATCACTTCGAAGTGGCCGACGGGTCTTTAGAGCTCCTGCTCCGGCGGGCTGCTGGCTGGGAACCCGACTATTTCAGTGTGGAGTCATTCCGAGTGATCACCGACCACGGTGCCCGCTCGGCCGGTGTTGGGACACCGGGTCTCGCTGGAGCCCCGGATGCGACCACCGAGGCCACGGTCAAAGTTTGCATCGGTACCGAGCGGATGGTTGCGACCGCCGAGGGGAATGGCCCGGTCAACGCCCTTGACGCGGCGTTGCGCCAGGCCATCGGCTCGCTTTATCCGGCCCTTTCCCGTGTCCACCTCACCGATTACCGAGTTCGTGTGCTCGACACCGGTCACGGGACCGGCGCGGTCACCCGCGTGCTTGTCGACAGCACGGACGGGGAGCGTACGTGGACGACCATCGGGGTTTCAGAGAACATCATCGAAGCGAGCTGGCAGGCGCTCTACGACTCGATCATCTTCGGCCTGCTCCACGCCCCGACCAACGGGTGAGAACTTCGAGCGCTCACGGGCCGTACGGTAGCCTTCGGGGGTTATGACCCAACCGAGCTTTGTTCCCGTCGCAGAGGCCGACCAGGTTCGCGCGGCTCGTCACCTCCAGGTGCCCGGCCACTGGGTAGCGGAGCGGCCAGCCGAGTTGGCGATCCCGCGGCTGCAATCTGGTCGCGGCGTCGGCAGGCCGGGACCGGATCAGGGGTTCGCTCTGCTGCTGGGCCACCGATTCGAGGACAAGCTCCGCCTGACTCCCGGCGAGTCGGTCGAGGATGCCGTGGTCGGTTGCGCCCTTGTTGCCTCGCGCCGCGCCGGGCTCTTCGGACGCGCCCCGTGTGTGTACGACCTCACGGTGGCCTTCTCTTTGTGGGGATTCCTCCAAGACGTTCCCGCTGAGCTGGTGGCCGAGCGGGTCCGGTTATTCCGCTCGGCCGCCCACGACTACGTCGTGCAACTCGAGATCGCGGACCGGGTTGAAGAGGAGACGCTTGCACTGAGCCCCGAGCAGGTCGCCGACTGGCTGGCGGCTGGTGGCTGGCGTCAACTGCTTCCCCCCGTCCAGGCTGTCGCACCGGGGTGAACGGCGCGCCCGCGCACGGGCCGTTACCGGACGCGCTAGGTGCGTGATGGCGTCGGACATCGAGCGTCTCGAGATCGACGCCAACGGCTTCACCTTCTCGGCCCGGGCGGCAGGGCCCCATGACGGTCGCCCTCTCCTCTTGCTCCATGGCTTCCCAGAGACGTCATGGAGCTGGCGCGTCCTACTCACCCAATTGGGGGAGGCCGGATATCGGGCCGTCGCCCCAGACCAGCGCGGGTACTCGCCGGACGCCCGCCCGACGGCCATCTCCGACTATGCCACCCCTCACCTGGTGGACGACGTGTTGGCCATCGCCGACACCATGGAGATGGCCACGTTCGATCTGGTCGGGCACGACTGGGGGGGAATGGTGTCCTGGGTCACCGCGGCCCGACACTCTGACCGGGTACGGAGCCTGTGCGTGGTTTCGACCCCCCATCCTGAGGCCCTCAGAGGAGCGCTCGTGGGTGACGATCCCGACCAGGTGGAACGGTCCGGATACATGGAAATGTTCCGGCGACCCGACGAGCCCGAACGACTGCTGTTGGGAGAGGACGGCAGCGGATCGGGGCTACGGACCCTGTTCGAGAGCTCGGGGCTTGATCCGACCATGGCCGACGAGTACGTGGCCGTGCTTACCGAGCCTGGCGCCATGACGGCTGCGCTCAACTGGTACCGGGCCATGCGAGCGTCCGATGTCGATGGCCTCCCCCCGATCGTCGTCCCGACGCTTTACGTCTGGTCCACCGGCGACCCCGCACTCGGTCGAGTGGCCGCCGAAGCGACGGCCGAGTACGTGGCCGGCAGTTACCGTTTCGAGGTGCTCGACGGAGTGAGTCATTGGGTTCCTGAACAGGCCCCCGATGAGCTGGGCCGGCTCCTGCTCGACCATCTCGCGTCGACCTGACCGGGCATGCCCGGACCTTGCGGCGGTCTGAAAGACTGTCTGGATGCAAGAGTCCCCGTTCGCCCTCAGCGACACGCAACGTCAGTTCCGCGACACCCTCCGGCAGTTCTGCGAGGACCGAGTGGCGCCTCACGCGGCCGAGGCGGACCGCACCGCTCAGTATCCATGGGAATCGTTCGCGGCCTGCCGGGAGATCGAACTGCCCGCGTTGGGCATGCCCGAGGCGTATGGAGGTGCGGGGGCCGACATGGTCACCCAAGCGATCGCCGTCGAAGAGCTGGCTCGGGTATGTGCCTCCACCTCCATCACGCTCCTGATCAACAAACTCGGCATGTTGCCCCTGATGAACTGGGGTTCTGAAGAACTGAAGCGCAAGTACATCCCCCGGGTCGCTGCCGGCGAAGCGCAGTCGAGTTACTGCCTGTCCGAGGCCGACGCCGGGAGCGATGTGGCGGCCATGCGTTGTCGGGCCGTGAAGGACGGGGACAGCTACGTGCTCACCGGGTCGAAGTATTGGATCACCAATGCCGGCATCTCGGACACCTACACCATCTTCGCCAAAACGGACCCGGCCGCTGGACACCGGGGGGTCTCTTGTTTCCTCGTTGAGACCGACTGGGGGGTGAAGGTTGCCAAGCACGAGGACAAACTCGGCCTACGGGGAAGTCCGACGGGGGAGATCATCCTTGACGAGGTGCGGGTGCCCGCCGCGAATCTGGTCGGAGAGGAAGGTCGGGGGTTCCACATCGCCATGCATACCCTCGACCGAAGTCGACCTACCATCGGGGCCCAAGCGGTCGGCATCGCCCAGGGCGCCATCGATTATGCCGCGGGCTACATGAAACAACGCCGGGCCTTCGGAGCCCCAATCGCCGAGTTCCAGGGTCTGCGCTTCATGCTGGCCGACATGGCGATTCGGACTGAGGCGGCACGAGCTCTGGTCTATCGGGCCTGCGCGCTGGTCGATGAGGACCCCTCTGGGGAGCTCAGCATGTTTGGCGCCATGGCCAAGTGCTTCGCGTCGGATACGGCCATGTCGGTGACCACCGACGCCGTGCAGCTGTTGGGAGGCTACGGCTACACCAAGGACTTCCCGGTTGAGCGATTCATGCGGGACGCCAAAATCACCCAGATCTACGAGGGAACCAATCAGATCCAACGGGTCGTCGTCGCCAAACAACTCCTGGGCTAGACGGCGCAGCTGCAGCTGGCGGCGTCTGGTCGGATCAGCCGCCTCGGATCACCGGCTCGCGGGCCCACGACCGGGGGCAGCAGGCCGGTGGTAATATCTAGAACAGGTTCTAGAGTGAACCGGACGCACGCGTCGGCCGATCGCCGCCGCACAGCAAAAAAAAGAGGTGTTCGCATGGCCCAGCCGGTGATCGTCGAAGCGGTCCGTACGCCGATCGGCAAGCGCAACGGGTTGCTCTCCGGTCTGCATGCCGCGGAGCTGTTGGGTACGGCCCAAACCGAGCTGGTGAAGCGGGCCGGCATCGACCCGGCCATCGTGGAGCAGGTGGTCGGCGGTTGTGTCACCCAGGCGGGGGAACAGGCGTCCAACGTGACCCGCACCGCCTGGCTCGCCCAGAATCTCCCCTACGAGGTGGCGGCCACCACGATCGACTGTCAGTGCGGCTCCTCCCAGCAGGCCAACAACTTCATCAACAACCTCATCGCAGCCGACGCCATCGATGTCGGAATCGCATGTGGTGTCGAATCCATGAGCCGGGTGGGTCTCGGTGCCAACGCCTTCAACGGCCCGGGCCGATCTCGGCCGGCTGATTTCCCCTGGGATATGCCAGATCAGTTCGGCGCCGCCGAACGCATCGCCGAGAAGTACGGCATCACTCGTGAAGATGTGGACTGGCTCGGCCTGGTCTCCCAGCAGAAGGCCGCGGTGGCCGTCGCTGAAGGCAGGTTCGAACGCGAGATAGTCCCGGTTGATGCGCCCGTTGTTGGCGAGGAAGGCCCCATGGGTGAGCATGCCGGCGAGCGCAAGGTGGTAGGCCGAGACCAGGGATTGCGGGACACCACCGCCGAGGGCCTGGCGAAACTCAAGGCCGTGATGCCTGAGGGGATGCACACCGCGGGGAACTCTTCGCAGATCTCCGACGGAGCGGCCGCCGTGCTCTGGATGTCTTCCGATCGGGCCAAGGCCGAAGGGTTCCGCCCCCGGGCTCGGATCGTGGCTCAGGTGCTCGTCGGTTCCGACCCCTATTACCACCTCGATGGGCCCATCGCCGCCACTGCCAAGGTGCTCGAGAAGGCCGGCATGACCATGGCGGACATCGACCTGTTCGAGGTGAACGAGGCCTTCGCTTCGGTGGTGATGAGCTGGGCCAAGGTCCACAAGGCCGACATGGACAAGGTCAACGTCAACGGGGGGGCTATCGCCCTCGGCCATCCGGTCGGGGCCACCGGCAGTCGACTCGTCACCACGATCTTGCACGAACTCGAGCGCCGCGACGAGACCTTCGGGCTTGTTTCGATGTGCTGCGGCGGCGCCCTCGCCACCGGCACCATCATCGAACGCCTGTAGATCGCCCACCCAAGAGGGTCGTCGTTCACGCCGGGCGTCCGCAGGGGCGGCCGGTTTTCGCCCGATTTGGCACCTGTTCTAGTGTCAGCTCGTGGAATCAACTGAGCACCTGACCTACGAGCGCCACGGGGCCACGGCGATCGTGACGATGAACCGGCCCGCGGCGAAGAACGCCCTCAGCCTGCCCATGCTCGTGGGCATGGCCGACGCCTGGGCCGAGATCGACGCCAACGACGACATCCGCTGTGCCATCTTGACCGGGGCCGGCGGCACGTTCTGCGCCGGGATGGACCTCAAGGCCATGGGGGGTGCCGATGCCGAGAAATACCAGCACCGGACGGCCGAGGATCCGGACCTGCACTGGAAGGCCCTGCTCCGCCACTACCAGCTGACCAAACCCCTGATAGCGGCCGTCGAGGGCTGGGCGGTGGCCGGCGGAACCGAGATTCTCCAGGCCACCGACATCAGGGTGGCCGGCGAAGGGGCGAAATTCGGCGTCTTTGAGGCCCGCCGTGGGCTGTTCCCCCTCGGGGGGTCCACGGTTCGCCTGCGCCGCCAGATCCCCTACACCATGGCCATGGATCTGCTGCTCACTGGCCGTGAGGTGGCGGCCGACGAGGCGCTACGGATCGGCCTGATCGGGCGGGTGGTCCCCGACGGCCGGGCGCTCGAGAGCGCGCTTGAGATCGCCGAGGTGATCGTGGCCAACGGCCCGCTTGCGGTAGAAGCGATCAAGCGGTCGGTGCGCGAGACCGAGGGCATGTCCGAAGAAGAGGGCTTGGCTCGTGAACTCGAGATCGGCTGGCCCATCTTTGCCACGACGGACGCCACGGAGGGCCAGAAGGCCTTCGCCGAGAAGCGCACGCCGAACTACCGCCGTCGATGAGTCGGCTCGAACGGGCTCCGTTGCCCGCCGAAGCCACCGCCCTCCACGGTGTGCCCCTCTCGACCGCCGACACTCCCCGGAACCGTGCGGCTGGGGGTATCCGTCGACTGAGCGAGCAGCTCGTCGGCCGAACGATCCCGGGCCCGGTACTCGCGGCCATGGCCGACGAAGTCGAACGGCTGGCTGATTCTCTCGAGGAGGCGGCCGAACCGGGCAAGCGTCCCCGCGGCCAGCCCGACAACACCGGACACCCCCAGGACTTCTTTCCGACAAGTCCGATGATCGGCTTTGCCAATCCGATCGCCCCGCCGGTCGAGCTGTGGGCGGTGAATGGACAGGATGGGAAACTCGAGCTGCGGGGCCGGGCCGTGTTCGGGTATCCCTATGAAGGGCCGCCGACCTGTGTGCACGGTGGGGTCATCGCCGAACTCATGGACGAGCTACTGGGCTCTGCCAACATCATCACCAACCGGGCGGGGATGACCGGCACGCTCACGGTCAAGTACCGCAAGCCAACCCCGCTGTTGACCCCCCTCGACCTTGTGGCCCGCCAGACCCACACCGAGGGGCGCAAGATTTTCGCCTGGGGTGGTATCTACCACGAGGGCGAGCTGACCGCTGAGGCCGAAGGGATCTTCATCGAGCTCGGTCCCACCAAGATGCTCTCAATCGTGACCGCGAACGCCAAGGAGGCGGCGGGCGATGTGGTCGACCCCGACCTGCAGGCATTCGTCGACCAAGGTGGGAACGTGCTCGGTACCGAAGGAACCCTCGGCGCTGAAGGACCGCATCCGGCCTAACGGCCGGTCCGGGCCGACGGGGCCTTGACCAACCCTGCGTTCAAAGTGCCCGCTGCACGCCCTCCCAGTACGGATCGCGCAGCTTGCGTTTGTAGAGCTTCCCGTTGGGGTCCCGGGGCATTTCGTTGGTGAAGTCGATCGACTTCGGGGTCTTGAACTTGGCCAGCTTGCCCGCGCAGAAGGCGATGATCTCGTCGGCCAGCTCAGGGGAGGCGACGAACCCGTCCGACGGCTCGACGACCGCCTTGACCTCCTCGCCCCAGTCCTCGTTGGGAATCCCAAACACCGCCACATCGCCGACGGCGGGGTGCGAAAGGAGCACGTTCTCGATCTCCGCCGGGTAGATGTTTGCACCACCCGAAATGATCATGTCGATCTTGCGGTCCCGCAGGAAGAGGTAGCCGTCCTCATCGATCAGCCCGACATCGCCCACGGTGAAGAATCTGCCGATCCGGTTCTTCTTGGTCTTGGCCTCGTCTTTGTGGTACTCGAAGTCACCGGTCTGCATGGACATGTAGACCGTGCCGATGACCCCGGGCTCTCCCACCTGGTTCCCATCATCGTCGAAGATGGCGATCTCAGAAATCGGCCAGGCCTTGCCGACCGTTCCGGGCTTGGCAAGCCATTCTTCGGTAGTGACCAGCGTGCCTCCGCCCTCGCTCGCGGCGTAGTACTCGTCGATGACCGGTCCCCACCACTCGATCATCTTGTGCTTCACGTCGACAGGGCACGGGGCAGCGGCATGGATCATGTGGCGGAGCGACGAGAGGTCGTAACGACCGCGGACGTCGTCGGGAAGGGACAGCAAGCGGTGGAACTGGGTCGGCACCATGTGCGAGGTGGTCACCTTGTACTGCTCGATGAGACGCAACATCTCTTCGGGCTGCCACTTGTCCATCACGACGAGGGTGTGTCCGAAGTGGATGGATGCCCCGCCGAAGCGCATCACGGCGGTGTGGTAGAGGGGAGAGCCGACGATATGGACGTTGCCGTCTTGGGGTGTGATGCCGAAGAGAAGGAGGATGCCGCCGAGGCCGAGGGCCGCCTCTTCGGGGGTGGCGCCCGACAAGGGCCGGTAGACCCCCTTGGGGTTTCCCGTCGTGCCCGATGTGTAGTTCATGACGTCACCGATGGTGCGGTCCTCGGGTAGCGAAGTCGGCTGGGCGTCACGCGCCGCCCCGTAAGAGCCGAACCCGGTCACCTCACCCACCGACAGGCGGCCGGCGTCGGGCACCTGGGCCTCGTTGGCCGCGTCGATGCAGGCCTGGGCGAACCGCTCGTGGCCGATGAACACCTTCGCTCCTGAGTCCTTCAGGACGTACGCGATTTCCGCTGCGACAAGGTGGTGGTTGATCGGTACCAGGTACCACCCCGCCTGCTCGACGGCCAGATACACCTCGATCATTTCGGCGGAGTTGGGCAGCACCGTCGCCACCGCGTCGCCCGGAGCCAGGCTGAGGCCCCGGAGTGCGTGCACGACCTGGTTGGCCCGACCCAACAGCTTGCCGGCGCTCAGGTGTTGGCCGTCGGGGGCGACGAGCGCCAAGTGCTCCGGGTCTTCTTGGGCCAGTGCCCAAAATCCGAGATCACCCATGGGTTCCTCCTGTTCTGGCGCTGGCCGGGGCGGGACGGGCCGGTCGGGGCAAACCCGACTCATTAAGTGGCGGGCGTCGCCGGGGTCAAGCTAGAACATGTTCTAACTTCTCGTCAATCGACCGCCCGGGCCGACGGCGTCGGCGCGAGCGGCGAACAGCGAAGAAGACGACGGCCAGGAGGCACAGGCAATGGCACGGTTCTTGGAGGGCAAGGTTGTGGCGGTCACCGGTGGCGGCGGTGGCATCGGGCGGGCCGTGGCCTTGGCCGCGGCAGCCCAAGGGGCCAAGGTGGTGGTCGCCGATATCGGCGTGTCCATGGCCGGTGAGGATCCGACCAGCGAGGTGGCCGAGCGGGTCGTCGCGGAGATCGAGAAAGCCGGCGGTGAGGCAATCGCGGTGGCAGACGACGTCTCGATCATGGAAGGGGGCCAGCACATCGTCCAAAGCGCTCTCGACCGTTGGGGGCGGATCGACGGGGTCGTGGCGGTAGCCGGCATTCTGCGTGAGCGCATGCTGTTCAATATGAGCGAGGACGAGTGGGATGCGGTGGTGGCGACCCACCTCAAGGGTCACTTCACCGTCTTCCGGGCCGCCGCGGCGGTCATGCGCAAGCAGGAAGGCGGCGGTGCCCTCATCGGATTCACCTCGGGCGCCTTCGCTGGAAGCGTGGCCCAGGCCAACTACTCGGCGGCCAAGGGCGGCATCGTTTCGCTCGTGCGCTCAGCCGCGGTCGGCCTCCACCGCTACGGGGTTACCGCCAACGCCATCGCACCGGTGGCTCGGACCCGCATGTCGGCCAACGTCCCGTCGGAGCTAGCGGAAAACGGAGAACCAGAGGACATCGCTCCGATGGTCGTGTACCTGCTCTCGGACCGGGCTAAGCATGTAACCGGGCAGGTCTACACGGTCGTCGGCTCGAAGATCGCCGTGTGGAACCAGCCGGTCGAGGTCCGTGCCATGCGCGCCGAGGGTCGCTGGAGCCCCGAGGAAATCGCCACCCGGCTCGACCGAGAGGTCGGCCAAGAACGCATGGGAATGATCGACCGGCTCGAGGAGATCCGCGCCGCGGCACAGTCGGGCGAAAAGCCCAACGCCTGAAGGCCGAGCTCGGCTCCGCCGGGCTCGTGTGGCAAGTCCGAGCTCTGCCCCACCCGCAATCGGGTCCTGAGGCCCAGGTCGGCCCGGAGGTGGCCAGGGACGACCGTGAGCGCGGTGGTCGAGTCGTGCTCAGTCCAGTTGTTGGACCTCCGGCGGAGCACTGAGCGCCTGGACACCCGGCGCCAGCGGGCCCGTGGACAAGACGGCGTCGGGGTGACCTTCCGCGCCTCTCGCATGGTCCGCGCCCCGTTCGCTGTCTCCCACCCCGGCGGGCTCGTCCGCAGCGCCCTCGTCGGGTTCGGGTCCCTCTGAGGGCGGCCGGTGCCCCCCCGGTGCTCCTGCGGCCAGCCAGGACCGCCAGTGCCGTCGGGCCAGCACCAACACCACGATGCCCGCCACCGCCAGGGAGATCCCGGCGATCTGGACGAGCAGGGAGCCGAGATGTCCGTCCTCGCCGAGCCATAAATGCTCGTCGAGCGTGCGCTCGATGCCCCACAGGACCATGCCAGCCCCGATGACCACCCCGCTCGGGTAACCGACGCGGGCGGCGCCGTCCGGCCACCGGTTGAGGTGCCGTTCGATCAGGATGAGGATGCAAAACACGCTGAAGTCCTCGAGCGCCTGGAAGATCGGTACAGGGAGCCGGCAACCGTGCTGGCCGGCGTAGTACATGCAAAACCATTGGTTCGAGGGATGACCGCCGCCGGCCACCATGAGTTGAGGTCCGAGAAGGCGCCCCATGGCCCACGCCGCCATCAAGACCGGGGCCACGAGGTCGAAGGCCCGGGGTATCGGCAGCTCCGGGCACCGCCGCCGGGTGAGGATGACGGCGGTGGGCACCGCGAACAGCAGGCCCCCGAACGACGACAGGCCCCCGTGCCAGATGGCCAGGACGTCACCCAGATTGTGGGTGTAGTAGCTGAGATTCGAAAGAACGTGCAGGGCGCGGGCCCCGACGATGGCGGCCAGGATCACCCAGAGGAACATGCCGACGACCCAGTCCGTGCGGTACCCGTTCTTGGCCAGTCGGTGTTCGAAGTAGCGGTAGGCGAACCAGAAGGTGATGGCCAGCCCGATGCCGTAGGTGTGGACCTCGAGTGGGCCGATGTGGAAGGCGACGGGGATGGGCTTCATGTGCGCGGTGGACCTCGCCCAGTATGGCCCGGTTCGAACCGGTTCAGCCCTCGGGGCCTAGGGCCGGCCAGCCCCCGCAAAGCCCCCACCGAAGCGGGCCCCGACGATCCAGACGTGTTCACCGGTATAGGGCGCCTCGATCATCTGGCCACCCCCGATGTACATGGCCACGTGCTGGCTGCCGCCCGGTCCGTAGAAGAGAAGGTCACCGGGTTCGAGGTCCGAGATGGGCACCGGCGTGCTGTCGGACATCTGACCCCCCGAGTAGTGGGGGAGGCTGACGCCGGCAGCGGCCCAGGCCAGCATGGTCAGGCCGGAGCAGTCGACACCGGCGCGGCTGGCCCCGCCCCAGACGTAGGGCACGCCGAGGTAGGACTCAGCAGCCGCCACGGCGGCGCCGCCGGCTCCGCCCGAAGAGGGCGGCGGGGGGGGCGGCGGCGATTGGGTGGTCGGGTTGGCTGCGGCCTGGGTGGCGACCGCTGCTGCAGCCTGCTGGGCCGCCTGGATCCTGGCCGTCGCCGCCGCCTGGGCGGCAGCGGCAGCGGCGGCTTGCTGCTGGGCGATGAGCGTGGCGATCTGGCCGTTCACCTGGTTGAGAGATTGCTGCTGCTGGGCCTGCTCTTGGACGCCCTGATTCTGCGCCGCATTGGCCGCCGACGCGGCGGCTGCGGCCTGTTGATCTTGGGTCTGCAGGGTTGCTTCTTGAGCATTGAGCTGATTCTGGGCCGTGTTGAGGTTGGCCACCGCGGTTCCCAGGTCACCTTCGGCCACCTGGTTGTACTCCTGCTCGGCGTCGGCCGACTTCTGATTCCCCGAGAAGAGGGGCTCTTGATTCGTGGCCGAGTTACCGGTCACAAAGGCGTTCACCGCGGCCTTGCGCAGCACGACCTGGTCGCCAGTCACCTGCTGTCGGGTCTGGGTGATCTTGGCCTGAGTGGCGCCGATCTGACCGTCGAGTGACGCCTTGTGCGCCACGTCGGCCTGGTACTGCTGGTCGAGTGCGTCAATCCGGTGTCCGGTGGCGGTGATCTGGGCCTCGATCTGGGCGGCCTTCGCCTTAGCGTCGGAGATCTGGTCGGCGCCCGATGGGCGCGCCGAAACAAGCACAGTGCCCGAGCACACTATGACAACAGCCAGAACGGGCATCGAAGCCCGCCGGAGCAGCCGAGCGCCCCTAGGAGACCGCGGCGTTGAGTGGCTCCAAGGCCGCTCTACGTCAGTCACAATGCCCGACATCTTTACCCGCCCCGGAGGGCCATTGCAATCACCCTCGGCGATCGGTGCCTGGGCATGTCTCCTACCGATGGTAGGAAAGTCCAGTTCAGAGGCACACTTCATGATAATTCTCCCGCAGCAGGCCCTTGTGACCAAATTCACCTACGAAACACCGCAGGCCGCGGCTACTTTCAGTACCCATGGGCGAGATCATTGAATTTCCGAGTAACGGCACAAGCGGACAAGGCTATCTGGCCTCCCCAAAAGGTGGTGCGGGCCCTGGAATTGTGGTCATCCAGGAGTGGTGGGGGTTGGTCGAGCACATAAAAGACGTCTGCGACCGATTCGCCCGCGAGGGCTTCGTCGCTCTGGCCCCCGACCTGTATCGGGGCAAGACGGTTTCTGAGCCCGACGAAGCGGGCAAGGAGATGATGGCCATGGAGCTCGGTCGCGCCGCGAAGGACATGAGCGGGGCGGTCGATGAGCTTCGCCGCCGTTCGGGTTCTGACGCGGTGGGGGTGATCGGGTTTTGCATGGGCGGCGGACTGGCCTTGGTTCTGGCGACCGAGCGGCCTGACGCGGTGAAGGCGGTCGTCGCGTGCTATGGCATCATTCCGTGGCCCGATGCGCAACCCGACTACTCGAAGATGTCCGCCGCGTTCGAGGGTCACTACGCCGAGGGCGACGACTTCTTTACGCCTGATGCGGCGCGGGCACTGGGCGGGCAGCTCCGTTCGCTCGGCAAAGAAGCCGAGATCATCATCCACCCCGGCACCGATCACGCGTTCTTCAACGACTCGCGACCCGAGGTGTACAACCCCGAGGAATCGGCGAAGCTCTGGCAGTCCGTGACCACCTTTTTCCACGAGAAGCTCGGCTGAGCCGATCCTGGCGCTTGGCCCGTCACCCGATGGGGCCTCGGGCGGGCTTTGTTACCATCGGACCATGTCCGATCGATCCCGTTCGCTGCCCCGACGCTCCTGTCTTTCCACCCCCGGCGCCACCGAGAAATTCCTGGCCAAGGCCCCGACCGTGGCTGCCGACATGACCTTCCTCGACCTCGAGGACTCGGTCGCCCCGCTCGAAAAGGTGGCGGCCCGGGCCAAGGTGGTCGACGCCATCAAGAACCTCAGCTGGGACGACCGGGTGCTGTGTGTGCGTATCAACGCCTGGGACACCGAGTGGACCTACGGCGACGTCATCGACGTGGTCGGCAACGCCGGCGAGCGTCTCGACGAAGTGATGTTGCCCAAGGTCCAGTCAGCGGCCGAGGTGATCGCTCTCGACTTGCTGCTCACCCAGGTTGAGAAGAACAGCGGGCTGCCAGTTGGCCACACCGGCATCGAGGCGCAGATCGAGACGACCCGTGGGCTGATCAACGTCGAGGAGATCTGCGCCGCCTCGCCCCGCCTCGAGACAATCATCTTCGGGCCGGCCGACTTTGCCGCGTCGATGGAGATGCCCGTTCTCACCGGTGGGGTGGCGATCCCCGAGTACCCCGGCGACCACTTCAATTACGTCTTCTCAAAGATCTTGATGGCCGGACGGGCCAACGGACTCCAAGTCATCGACGGTCCGTATCTCTACGTGCGCGACCTCGATGGGCTCCGCGAGTTTTCCCAACGCACCCGTGTCCTCGGCTACGACGGCAAGTGGGCGCTGACACCCGACCAGGCGGCCACCCTCAACGAGGTCTACTCGCCCACTCAAGAGCAGTTCGACCGGGCCTGGGACATCCTTGACGCTTACCAGAAGGCGACCGAGCAGGATCGCAAGGGTGCGGTCATGTTCGGCGACGAGATGATCGACGAGGCCAGCTCCAAGATGGCGACCAAGTTCGTGGTGCGAGGCGAGCGCGCCGGGCTGACCCGCTCCACGACGTGAAAAGTCAGGCGGCGCTTTCGAGCAGCCGCCGGGCGATGACCTTGAGCGCCAGGGTCTCGTCGGCACCCTCGAAGATGGAAAGCACGCGGGCGTCGACGAAGTAGCGGCTCACCGGGTACTCCTCGGCGTACCCCATGCCGCCGTGGATCTGCACGGCCTCGCGGGTCACCCACTCGGCGGCTCGGCAGACGTAGGCCTTCACCATCGAGGCCTCGAGGGCGCCTTCGCCGTTGGCCATCAATCGGGCCACCTGGTAGCTGAACTGGCGAGTGGCTTGGATGATGACGGCCATCTTGGTCAATTTGGCCCGGGTGAGCTGGTAGTCGAGGATGGGTGCGCCGAAGACGTTGCGGTTCATGGCGTAGTCGTAGGCCGCCTCATAGGCCGCCTGCATTACCCCGAGGGCCCGGGCCGCGGTCTGGAGCCGACCGTTCTCGAAGCCCTGCATCTGGAGATAGAACCCCTTCCCGACTCCTTCCTCGCCACCGACCAGGTTTGCGTCGGGGACGAACCAGTTCTCGAAGGCCAGTTCGTAGCTGTGCATGCCCCGATACCCAATGGTGTCGATGGGCCGGCCCTCGAGACGCCCGGGCTCACCGCCGGTCCCCTCCACGGGGTCTTGGGTGAAGACGAACCCCCTGCCGTCTCCCTCGGGCTTCTCGACGACGAACAGCGACAGGCCCCGGTGGGCCAAGGAGCGGTCGGGATCGGTCCGGGCCAACAGCATCAGCACATCGGCCCGAGCGGCGAAAGTGCACCAGGTCTTGACCCCGTTGATCCGCCAGCCGCCCGCGGCCCGCGTCGCCGACGTCATGATGCCGGCCACGTCCGAGCCGAAGTCCGGTTCGGTGACGGCGACGGCGGCGAGCACTTCGGCGCTTGCCAACTTCGGCAGCCACCGGCGTTTTTGCTCTTCGGTGCCCCCGTACACGAGGGCCCGGGTCAGGATCTCGGGGCGGGTGATGAGGGAGCCGCCTATGCCGAGAGATCCCCAGCTGAGTTCTTCAGTGGCCACCACCATTCCGAGATAGTCGCTCTCACCTCCGGTGGCGAAGCCCTCATAGGCCTCGGGGACCGACAGCCCGAAGCCGCCCAGTTCGGCCAGCCCGCTGATGATCTCCTCGGGGATGTCGGCGTTGGTGCGATGGACGTGCTCGGCCTGGGGACGAACCTTGTCCTCAGCGAAGCGATGGAAGGTCTCGCGTACCAGCTCGAAATCCTCGCCCAGATGCCGGGGCCCCTGTTTGCCGCAGAGTTCGGCCAAAAAGTCCGGGGCCCGGTAGGTGTTCAAGAACTTGCCGGCGGGCGCCAGCTGCACCGCCTCGATCCCCCATTGGGTCTCTCGCCCGATGAGCCGGCCAACCAGGTCGCCGAGGGCGTCGGCCACAAACGCACAGGCGATCTGGGCCTCGACCTCGCCGTGCGCGCCGTAGTCGAGGGTTGCCCTGGCGGTCGCGGTGGCCGCCGCGGCGTGGGCGATGTCGTAGGCGACCACTTGGTTGGCATCGATACCACCGGTGTCTCCGAGGTTCCTGATCGCCTGATCGAGGGCACCTTCGGCGAGGGCAACGGCGGCGGTTGCCGCGCCCAGATCGGGGGAGGAGTGCGTCATGAACGGGACCCTAGTCCCCGTGCTTTTTCCGCCCGAGCACGGTAACTAGGGGCGGGAGTACCACCGGGTCGTCGCCGGGGTCGACGCCGGTCAGGCTGGCGAGATAGGTGCTGACCGGTCCCGGTCCGACGCCGGCCTGCGCCTCGGCCCAGGCGTCGACGATCTCGAGTCCAGCCTCGCGCACGAGGGCCGGGAGCCGGGCCCCGACGTCGGGGTGCGCGGCGTCGGGCATCGAGAGGGGAAGCCCGCCCACCCGTCCGGCTGAAGTGATCGGCTCTTGGGCCACGACCCAACCGCCGGGCCGCACGGCGGCGGCCATGCGGGCCAGCACCGCTGAGGGATCCACCACGTGGAGCAACAAGAAGCGGCAAAAGGCGAGGTCGACGGGTTCGGGGAGGTTCAGGTCCTCTCCGGCCTGGGTGATGGCCACCACCTGGCTGTGGGCTGCCGCCGCCCGGGCGGCCTCGTCACGCGCCAGGGGGTCGCTGTCGACCGAGTAGACCCGACCGGTGTGCCCGACCACTTCGGCCAGCGCCACCGAGACGTCGCCCCCACCGGCGCCCACGTCCACACACCGCCAGCCCAACTCGATCCCCAGCCGGTCGAGGGCGGTGGCGAGCGGGCGGCGATACACGTCGTCGCGCAGGCCCTTCAAGGCGCTCATCGCGCACTACCTCCTGCCGTGCTCATAGCCCGACGAACGTGAAGAGCCCCATGACCCGACGATCCTGGCACGGCCGGGACTACCGTTGCCGTGCTCGGCAATTGAGGCGTGGTCGCGGGCGGGGGCGGGCGAGGGCCAGCACCACCACCCCGGACACGAGCTCCACCGCCCACCAGATCGACGACGCCGCCGCCCCACCGGCCAACAGACGCCCCCGCCGCGGGCCGAACTTGCAACTAGCCCCGCCGCCAGTATCGGCCAAAGGTAGTAGCCGACTATCACCGGCTCGACGATCACCCGGATGGCGAAACACGCCGCTACCATCCACACGAGCCCTTCGGGTCGCCACCAATGCCGGCCGCCCTACGCCCCGATCGCCGACGTCTCGACGATCGGCGGGCGCCAGTCGTCCGCCGCGAGCGGTGCGCCCCGCCGATCCATGCCGCCAACCCGCTCACCCTTAACCGACGACCTCTTGGCCCTTTGCGTGGGCCACAGCCTCGAGGCTGGCGACGTCGGGATGCTCCGCGGGCTGTCGGTGTTCTTGCGCCGCCGAGGGGTCTGCAGGAGACGGCGAGGAGCTCGCTCCGGGCCAGCTCAGTGCCAGCATGGCCAGCAACCCAGCCATGAGGATGATCCACCATGGCCAGATCCCAGTCCACGCGACGTTGGAGAACCACGTCACAAAGATCGCCACCGCGCCGGCCGCGGCGAGCCGCCAGCGTTTGCGCCGTGCACAAAGGAGCAGACCGAGGGCGAGCACCGGCCAGGTGTAGTAGCTGTCCATGACCGACTCGACGGCCAGCCAGAGGAAGAAGGCGGCCTCGATGGCCCACAGGACCACCTCAAGACGTTGGGCATGTCGCCGGCACACAACGACTGATAGCGCCGTTGCCACCGCGACACCGATGAGGCGACCTGGGCCGGCCGAGACCGCGACGAAACGGCCAGGAATCCGGGTGGCCAATGATGTCCACGGGGTGAGGTGGTTGAAATACGGGAAATTGGGTTGATGAATGATCCACTGCGTCGCTTCGTGCCAGTCGAACACGAGCGCCGGCAACAAGAGCACTGCGATTGGTACGACAGACCGCACGAACAGGGGGACCGCCTGGCGGCGGTGCGTCACCGCGGCCACGGTGATCAGGGCGGGAAGGGCGAGGACGGCGAACGGTTGCACGGCGATCGCCGCGCCGAGCAACCAGCCAGCTCGCCGCCAGCGACCGTTGGCCACGTCACGGGCCGCGAACAGCATCAGGCCGCCCGAAATTGCGTCTTCGGGGTGACCCCATTTGATGGTGACGTTGGCCAGCACGATTGCCTCTAGCAGCGCGAGCGCCAGGCGGGTGCGCCGGCTCGAGCCAAGTTGCTCAGCGATGGCGTCGGCCGCGAAGAGGGGAATCGCGGCGAGGACCAGCGTGTAGGGCCCCACGAGCAGCCAACCGTTCGGTGCGGCGAACGCCGCGAAATTCGGGCCGACCTCCAAGTGCAGCGCATTGCCCAGCGCAGCCGCGGGTGCCATCACGATCAGGGATCCGGGAAGGGCGGCGTAGGCCGATGTCAGATGGCCGTGCACGAGGCTGATGGACGCCAGATAGGTCCCCCACAGGTCGCTCGGAGTAAGCCAGATGCCAAAGGGGCCTCGGGGCAACCCCTCCCACAAAAAGACATAGTCGAGGCCGATCAGCAGCGTGGCGACCGTGGCCACGAGCGGTGCAGATCGACGGGAGGCCCACGCCCGCAGGTGGCTCGGACCTGGGTTCGAGCCGGCGGTCGACGATCGTCCCGACCACGCGACTCGCTGATCGGGCTCGGTCACGAGATCCGGCGCCCTTGCATTGACGTCATCCTTTCACGAGAGGCCTTCTGGTCCCGGTAGCCTCGGCCGGGTGAACGTGACCATGCTGTTGTGTGACGCCGCCCAGGTGGCGGACGGAAAGCTCTACATCTTGGGTGGTGGATGGTCGCTGATTGGCCCCGACCCGGTCCCCTCGGCGGTCGCCTTGAAGGTCGACGTCGACTGGCATGAGGCCGAGCATGAGCACCACTGGGAGCTATTCTTGGAAGACGCCGACGGCCGACCAGTCCTCGTCGAGACACCCGATGGGGCCCAGCCGCTCGAGGTGCGGGGCGACTTCACGGTGGCCCATCCACCGGGCATCCCCGAGGGCTCGCCGATCGATGTCGCGTTTGCCGTCAACTTCGGGCCCATTCCTCTGGCCCCGGCGACGCGCTACACGTGGCGGCTGACAATTGACGGCGAATCGCTGCCCGGCGCGTCCCTCGGATTCACCACTCGGCCCCGGCCACCGGCGCCGTGACCGATGGTCCGGGCATCGACCGGACCGATCAGCGGCCAGGACCTCACGATCTCCCGGCGCGCCCGCCGGCCGTTCGTCTGGTTGGCCTTGCTGTGACCCTGACTGTGTTGGTGGGTTTGGTGATCGGCGCCGTTCACGGTGGTCGAGCCACGGCAGGTCTGGGCAGTGCCCGCCAGGTATCTTCGGCTCGGCTCGACATCGCGTACTACGACTGCCTGACAACTCAGTCATCCAGTCTGGTGCGCCCGGGCAAGGTGGTCGACGTATCGACGGCGAACCCGGGCTCGTGGGCGACGCTCTCGAAGGTCGTCGCCCCCCGCGACGTGTTGACAACCGACCGTCGGATCGCCGTCGCCGTACTCACCCTCGAGCGGCGCCCGGGAGGCTGTCTCGGTTCCGCGGTGGTCGCCCATTATCCGAACGGCACCGTGCGCCAGGGGACCGGCGCGTCCCTTAGCGGCCAGGGGCCTCCCCCAGCCCAGCCCCTGTGAGCACGGCCGAGGCGGCCGCAGTGGCGTCGTGTGCGCTGGCCGCAGCCGGACTCCTCCCGGTGCTCGTCCTGGTGGGCCTGCGATTGGTCAGTATCCCCCTGGCCCCACTGACCGGGGCAATCATGGCGGCACTCGCGGCCGCGGGGTGTCTGGCCCTCGGCGGATCGGTCCTGTTGTGGTTCCTGGGTATCGCCCTGGTCGCCGGGTTGTCGGCGGCGGTCTTTGTGGCGCGGTACCCCGGGTCCCGACCTTGGGTCCGGCCCAGCGGTGGCGCCCGACCGACCGGGTCGGCGAATCGGTTTCACCGTGGTGCCGGCATGGTCGGGGCCGCCGTGATCGCACTGGCTGTCGTCGGTTCGTTGTCGGCCCTGCGCGCCCCGCACATCGGGTTTGATGCACGGACGATCTGGTTACTCCATGCGGTGTGGTTCACCGACGGGCACCGGACCGCTCTCGCCGCGCTGAGCAATCCGGCCATACCATTTGCCCACGCTTCCTACCCGCCGCTCATCGGGGGATCGGTGGCCATTTCCTGGCTCATCACTGGAAATCGGTCCGACACCCTCGGCGTCGTCATGATCGCACTGCTCAACGCGTGTGCCGTCTCGATAGCGGCGTGGGCGGTGGTCGAGGTCGGCCGCCACTGCGGTTCAAGGGTCGCCGCGGCCCATGCCGACCACCAGGCTCTGCCTCCGAGAAGAGGTCGACTCGAGGCTCCGTACGTAGCGGGCGTGGTGGTCGCTGGACTCCTCGTGCTGGTGGCCTTCGGGGTGGCGGGTCCCTTTGCTACGAACGGGTACGCCGACCTGCTCTGGTCGGCTGCCGCCGTCGGGGCGATCGGGTTCGCCTTGGTGCTTCCTGGCCGCCGGGGCGACCTGTGGGTGGGTGTCCTATTGCTCTCGGTGGCCGGATTGACCAAGCAAGAGGGGACCGCCACCGCCGTGGCCATTGTCGTGCTGATCACTGTCCGATTCGCGCACCACGAGTGGGCCCAGCTCTCGGGAGTCCCGTGGCGCCCGCTCGGCTTCGGCGCGATCGGAGTGCTGGCTCTGGGGGCGTGGCCGTTTCTCATGGTCCTGCTCGGGGCATCTCAGAACGTGGCGGTCTTCGGTGTCCGCCAGGGCGACCTGGTTTCGCGCACCCATCAGACGGTTGTAGCCATGTCCGGCCATCTCCACGTGTTGGCCTTCGCCGTCCCCATCGCCATTGCGGGCGGGATAGCGCTGGGCCAGGTCCGGCGGGCCAGCGGCCTTCGAAACGATGGGTGGGCGTGGGCGGCGCTCGCTCTCGGTGCATTCCTCGTGGCGGGGACCTACATCACCGGGCCTGGCAACGTGGGCTTTTGGCTCGACACCTCGGTCCACCGGACGACGTTTTTCCCGGCCATCTGTGCCTGGTGGATCATCGGGACCTGGGCGGTGCTCGGGACGGCCCAAGCGATGGTTCCTCGGACTTCGGATCCTCCCGTGGAGGCGCAAGGGACGGGACGCCCGCTGGACGAGGGCCCCCCGCCCGTACTACACCACCCCTCATGACCACCTACGACCGCCCGTTCGGCCGGTACTTCGAAGACTTCGTCGTCGGTGACATCTACCGACATTGGCCGGGCAAGACGATCACCGAGGCCGACGACCATCTCTTCTGCATGCTCACCATGAACCACCACCCGCTGCACATCAACGCCTGGTTCGCCGAGCAAGAGACGGTGCACAAGAAGAACGTTGTGGTCGGCAACCTTGTGTACTCCCTGGCCCTCGGGATGTCAGTACCGGACGTCAGCGGCTCGGCCATCGCCAACCTCGAGGTGGAGTCGCTCCTCCACCGGTTCCCTACCTTCCACGGCGACACCATCTACGCCGAGACCAAAGTCATCGACAAGGTGGAGTCCATGTCCAAAGATGACCGGGGGGTCGTCAGGGTGGAGACCAAAGCGTTCAACCAACGGGCCGAAGAAGTGTGCTTCTTCCGTCGCAAGGTGATGGTATGGAAGAAGGCGGGAGCGCCGATGCGGCGCCGGCCGTACAGCGACGACGTCTGGAGCTGACCGTCGAAGTTCCGACGGGCTCCGGGCTGGGCGCGCTGCGGCAGGCCGTGCTGGGGTGGGGCGAGGCCAACCGTCGTGATTTGCCCTGGCGGGCCACTCGGGATCCTTGGCACGTGCTGGTGAGCGAGGTGATGCTCCAGCAGACCCAGGTGTCCCGAGTCCTTGGTCCCTACCGGCGCTTCATAGAACGCTTCTCGACCCCGGCGGCCTGCGCGGCGGCCCGCGTCGCCGACGTCGTGGTGGCCTGGGAGGGGCTCGGCTACAACCGCCGAGCCGTCTATCTCCATCGGACCGCCGGAGTTTTGGTTGAACGCCACGGTGGCCGGGTTCCCGTAGATCTCACTGCCCTTGTTTCGCTTCCAGGGGTGGGCGCCTACACAGCCCGGGCCGTTTTGTCGTTTGCCTTCGAAGTCGATACCGGTGTGGTCGACACGAACGTGGCCCGGCTGCTTTCGCGGGCAGTTGCCGGTCACCCACTCGGTGCGGTGTCCTCGCAAAAGCTCGCCGACAGCCTGGTGCCGGCGGGTCGGGCTTGGGCGTTCAACCAGTCCCTGTTCGACATCGGGGCCCGACACTGTGTTGCCCGCCACCCAGACTGCCATGGTTGTCCGTTGCGCCGGCGTTGTCGGTGGGCCGCCGCCGGCTGGCCCCCACCTGATCCCGCCGCGGCGTCGGCCGGGACGGCTCGTCCCCAATCGAGGTTCGCCGGTTCTGACCGTGAGGGTCGGGGTCGGCTGGTGACCGCCTTGCGCCGCCGATCGATCGCCGCCACCGAGCTGGCCCGAGCCTCGGGCTGGGCCGGCGAACCGGAACGGGCCCGGCAGATCGCCGACGAACTTGTGCGCGACGGGCTGGCTCGGTGGGGGAGCGCCGGGCTGCTCGAGTTGGCCTGATTTCGAGATCAGCGACCGGCGAGGAAACCGAGAATGCGCCGGTTCACCCCTTCGGGCTGCTCGACGTGGAGGAAGTGGCCGGCGCCGTCGATCACCGCCAGCTCCGACCCCTCGGCCAAAAAGGCCAAGGGATCACCAATGGATTCGACGCCAAAGCAGCCGTCGTCTCTTCCATGGAGGTACAGCGTGGGCCGGGGGGTCACCGATGCGCTGGCTGCCTGCTCGGCGGCCAGATCGGGATCGTGGAGATCGCCGTTGTAGAGGGCCCGGTAGTAGGAGATCGCCGCAGTCATGTGCTCGGGGGTGCCGATGGACTCTTTGACCCGGGCGACGAACCAGCTGGCGTCGAAACCCGGCGACCAGTCCGACCAGAGCCGATCTATGAAGACGTAGTCATCGATCGGGAGTGCCATGTCGGCCAACGCAGACTGGAAGAAGAAGGTGTACCAGCTGCGGCGGAGCTGGTCGTAGGCGAAGAATGAGCCGGCCACCGCCCCGGTCGGAGGTACCGCGGCGGTGACCACCCGGCGCCAGCGCTCGGGCTGGTGGGCCACCGCCCCGTAGGTGGCCAAGGCGCCCCAGTCGTGGCCCACGATCACGGCTTCGGCGGTCCCGCCGAGCGTCTCGTGCAAGGCGTTGGCGTCCCTCGAGAGCGCGCCGACCTGGAAGTTGCCGTCAGCCGGGATCGCCGTTGGGGCGTAGCCACGCAGGAATGGGGCTACTGCGTGGTATCCCGCCGCCGCCAGCTCGGGAAGGAGGTAACGCCAGGTGTGGGCGCTGTCGGGAAAGCCGTGGAGGCAGAGGGCGAGCGGCCCGTCGCCGGGTCCGTCTTCGAGGTAGGTGAACTCCACGCCGTTGGCCATCACGACCTGCTGTCCCATGGCGCGCAAACGCTAGTGCGTCGCTGCGGCGGTAACCTCACGGCGTGGAGGCCACCTTCTACGGGGTTCGCGGGTCGTGTCCCTGTTCAGGCGAACGTTACCGCCGCTATGGCGGCAACACCTCCTGTCTTTTGGTCACCATCGAGGGCGACCAACCGCTGATCCTCGATCTCGGCACCGGCCTCCGAGCTCTCGGTGACATGCTCGAGCCCGGACTGCGGGCCGACGGTCGCCCCTTGCAAGCGACCGCTTTGCTCACCCACCTCCACTTCGATCACATCATGGGCCTGCCCTTCTTCGCTCCGCTCCACGATCCCGGCGCTGTGCTGAACGTCCACGGTCCCCGCCAAAGCGAAGGCAGCCTGAAAGAGACGCTCTTGGGCGCCGTGCAGCCGCCGTTTTTCCCGGTCCAGATGACCGAGTTTCGCGGCGAAATTTGCTTCATGGACACCGACGACGAGGACTTCGCTGTCGGTGCGGCCAAGGTGCGGGCCCGCGCCGTCCCACACCCGGGGAACACGCTTGGTTATCGCATCGAGGCCGAGGGCAAGATCCTGGCGTACCTGCCCGACCACCAGGCCCCGCTCGACCGCAGCACGGTCACCCAAGGGGTCCTAGAGCTCTGTGAGGGGGCCGACATCTTGGTCCATGACGCCCAGTACACCGACGAGGAGTTCGCTTCGAAGGCGGAGTGGGGACACTCGACCATCGCCTACGCCGTCCGGGTGGCGGCCGAGGCGGGAGCCAAGCGGCTCCTACTTTTCCACCACGATCCGTCCCACGCTGACCGAGACATCGACCGGATCGTGAGCGGGGCCCGCCGGCTGCCCGATGCCAAGCGCATTGATGACGTGTCCGCAGCGCGCGAAGGCGAGTCCATCGACCTCGGTCGCTCATGACTGAGGCGACAGGGGACCTGTGAGCTCCTTCGATGAGACGTCGGACCTGCGCGCCACGGCGGCGTCGGATTTCGACGAGGCCCGTTTCAAAGAGGTACTCGGTCATTTCGCTACCGGTGTCACCGTGGTAACGGCCATGGAAGAAGGTGAACCGGTCGGATTTACTTGCCAGTCCTTCGCCTCGCTCTCGCTCGAACCACCCCTCGTCGCGCTTGCCCCGGCGAAGTCGTCTACGAGTTGGCCCCGGATTGCCAAGGCGGGCGCTTTCTGCGTGAACATCCTCTCGGACCGCCAAGAGGCCCTGTGCCGTGTCTTCGCCGTGTCGGGCGGTGACAAGTTCGTCGGGGTCGGCTGGCGTGCCGGGGTCTTGGGGACCCCGGTGCTCGAAGGCTCTCTGGCCTGGGTCGAGTGCGAGCTTGGGATCATCCACGATGCCGGTGACCACGAGCTGGTTACCGGCCGGGTCGTCGATGTCGGCATGGGTGAGGGGAAGCCACTCCTCTTTTATCGCGCCGGATTCGCCACGCTCGAATCCTGAAGCCTTGCGGCCGGGACGCCGGGCCGTCCGCCCTGTTACCCTCTGGCGCCGTGCCTTCGATCTTGGCTTCTCAGGTCATTGCCGACGTCATCACCGTGGAACCGGACCCCCACGGCGATGAGCGTGGTCGTTTTGTCGAAACCTATCGACGTCAGTGGTTCCCCCTCGGGCGCGAGATGGTGCAATCCAATCGGTCAGAGAAGCAGGCTGGGGCCATCGTGGGGTTGCATTACCACCTTCATCAGGCCGACTACTGGTACCTGTTGCGGGGTCGAGCCCGAGTGGTTCTGCATGATCTCCGTGAAGGTTCGCCGACGGATGGGGCGACGCAACTGATCGATCTCGACGGCGAAGTGGACCGGGGACTCTTCATCCCTCCCGGGGTCGCACACGGCTTCGCTTCTCTGAGCGACCTGTTGCTGTGGTACCTGGTCGACGGGTACTACAACCCTGACGACGAGCTGGGTCTGGCCTGGGACGACCCAGAGGTCGCCGCCGACTGGGGCGTCACCGATCCGGTCCTCTCGGGGCGCGACCAGGCCAATCCTCGCCGGATCGCCATCCCACCGGGACTGCGGCCTCGGGCGGGATTGCGGACATGATATTGATCGGGCGGGTCAGCACGCGGGACAAGCGAGCAGCGCGACGATGCCGGCCCGGATGACCTGACGGGCCGATTTCGCGCTCAGCCCGGTGCTGCGGAGGTGGTCCCACGCCGACCAGCTTGTGAGCGCGTCCAACGCGCACAGCGTGTTGACCCGGACCGGGTTTGGCAATGTCGACAACTCGGGTTTGAAGGCGGCCGCCAGCCGCTCCCGGGACTCCTGTTGGAGGGCGAGTCGATTGCGCCGCACCGATTCGGAGGTGGGCTCGACGACCCGGGAGGCCCGGCTGAACGGGGTGATCGACTCGAGAATCGCCGCCCGTGATGAGCTGAACTCTTCGATGCGGCGTGCGAGGGGCCACTCGGGGTCGATGGGGGTGACCATCGAGACGACTCGTTCATAGGTACGGGTGGATGCATCTGCGTAGAGGCCTTCGACATCGCTGAAATGCTGATACACCGACCGCACCGACACGCCGGCGCGGTCGGCTATGTGCTGAGCTGTGGGTGCGACGTCACCGGCTGCGATGAGGTCCATCAGCGCGCTCACGATCGCATTGCGGGTCCGAAGGCCGCGCGCCCGCCGCCCATCCACCTTGGTCCCCTCCACTGCGCCACCTCCGTCCGCCGGGTCGGACGATACCGCTACCAGGAACTTCTTGCATGGGCTCCCCCTCGGACCGCCCGCTGCTCTGCTCCCCGTTCGGGGCCAGGAGCGACTGGCGCCCTCCGCGCCGGCACGTGGTGCGGTTCGCGGCTACGGCTACGGAAGGTCGGCGCGTGGGGTGCTCAGAGCGGCGTTATTGGGCGCATCGGGGGTGGATGTCGGTGGGGCTGGCCCGCAGGGTGGACGAGCGGGGCCTCGTGGCGGATCGGGCGTGCCAGGCGAATTGGCGTCCGCGCTATTCCCCAGACCGCCTCGGTACTGTTGAATGGAGGCGGTGGTGATTGTCTTCGCGGTGATCGTGGTCCTAGCCCTGATCGGCCTTGCGGCCTGGGCAGTACGTCGGCGCGAGTCCACCGAGGTCCACTCGGTCGAGGGCTACCGCCAGACCCTCGACACGCTCCAGGGCATCCGGACCCGCTCAACGAGCGGCTCGGTTCGGGCCCTCGGGGGATCGAGCGGGCTCGAGACTGGCGTCCCCGATGATGAAGACGCGAGCCCCGGGGGCATCTCATCAGTCATCTCGAGCAATGAGACGGGCACCGATCGCCGTGAGCTCCTCTTCGTGGATCCCGCGATCACCGCGGGCAGTCTCAGTCGGGGAACCAAGCGCACCCAGGACCGGGCCATGTCGGCAATGAACCACCGACCCCGCCGGATGGGAGCTCCCCTCGTGGCCGCGGTCGTCGTCCTCGCCTTGCTCGTAGTCGTGGTGGTACTCGGTGCGCACAGCCGGCCGCCCCACCACAAAACGGCGCCCACGACAGTCGCGACACCGACGACCTCTGGGGCGCCCGGTGCCCACAGCACCGCAACCACTCAGAACGCCGCCACCCACAGCACGTCGCACACCGCGGCCACCCACAAGAGTCACGCGACGGCACCGCCGACCACCACGATCCCGACCACGTTCAAGGCAGTGAGTTCAACCGCGACGACCGCGACCTATGCACCGCCGAGTGCGACGTACTCGCTTGGCTTCACGACGACGGGCGGAGACTGCTGGGTAAACGTGACCTCAGGAGCCACGACCGTCTTCTCCAAGACGATGCTCGGGGGCCAAACCCAGACGGTGGCGGGCAATGGGAGCATGACGGTGACCCTTGGCGCGCCGAGCGCGGTCACGATCACGTTGGACCACGAGCCGCTGATCCTGCCGGCGGCCTACGGAACCCCCTTCGTCCTCACACTGACCCCGGCCGCCTAACCAAGCCGTGGCCAGCTCGGTGGCCCTCAGCCGAGGCCGAGCGCATCGAGGAGGAAGGCGTAGACCTGGGCCTCGTCCTTCCAGGCGTCGTAGCGTCCCGACGGGCCGCCGTGGCCGGCCACCAGCTCGGTCTTGAGCAGCACCCGAGCGCTCGGGTCGGCATCTCGTAGGCGGGCCACCCACTTGGCCGGTTCCCAGTAGCCCACTCGGGGGTCATGAAGACCGGCGGTGGCGAGCACGTCGGGATAGTCGACCGAAGACCCGTCGGCCGTGTTGGCCACGATGTTGTCGTAAGGCGAGTAGGACTTGATGGTGGCGTAAGCCGCCGGATCGGCTGCCGGGTTCCCCCACTCCTCCCATTCTCCGACCGTCAGCGGCAGGCTGTCGTCGAGCATGGTGGTGAGGCAATCCACGAAGGGCACCTCGGCCACGACGGCGGCGAAGAGCTCAGGAGCCTGGTTGATCACGGCACCGATCAACAGTCCCCCCGCCGATCCGCCCCGCGCCGTCAGCCGGTCCGCGCTGGTGAACCCGCTGTCGATGAGGTGCCGGGCGCAAGCGATGAAGTCGGTAAAGGTGTGGGGCTTGTTGGCCAACTTTCCGTCTTCGTACCAACCCCGCCCGAGCTCGCCGCCACCTCGCACATGGGCGATAGCGAAGACGAAGCCTCGGTCGAGCAGCGAGAGCCGGAGTGAGGAGAACGCCGGATCTATCGAGATTTCGTAGGCGCCGTAGCCGTAGAGCAGGCACGGGGCCGGGGCGACCGGGGGGGTGCCGTCGGGAGCGCTGGGATCAGCCAAAAGGTCGGCCCGGTGGACGATCGACATCGGAACCGTGGTACCACCCCCCGCGTCCACCCAGACCCGGAAGGTCCGGTACGACGCGGGGTCGTAGTCGCCGAGCACCGGTTGGCGCTTCAACAGCACCGACTTGCCGGTGGTCATGTCGGCGTCGAATACCGCTCGAGGCGAGACCAGAGAGGTTTGTTCGTAGCGCAACGTCGTGGCGGAGGGCTCGGGGTTGGGGCCCTCCCAGGTGCTCGAGGGGTGCTCGGTGGCGCCAACAAGCCAGCTATCAGTCAACAGATCACCGGCGAAGGGGTCCGGGCCACCCGGCTCGAGTGGCACCACTCTGAGCCGGGGCTCGCCCTCGAACCGCTCGGCGATCACCAACCAGCGGTCGAAGACGTCCACGTCATCGAGCCGGGTACCCGGTCGATGCCCGATGATCGGGCGCCACGAGTCGCGTCCGGGGGAGTTCTCCGGTGCCACCATCAACCGGAAATCTTCGGCCCCGTCGTTGGTCAAGATGACGAAGGAGCCCGGACCCGCTGAATGGCCAAGATGTTCCACCCCGTATTCGATGCCGGGACGCCTTGGTTCGATGACCCGGGGGGCCATCTCGGGATCATCGGCCGGGATCACCCAGACCTCGCTGGTCGTGGTGCTCTGAAGCGAAACGACGACGAACGCCCCGTCTTTGCTCCGGCCGAGCGAGAGGGTGAACTGCTCGTCGGGCTCTTCGATGATCTTCGCGTCGTTGGTCGGATCGGTGCCGAGCCCGTGGCGCCAGAGTTGGTAGGGGCGCATGGCCTCATCGACCCGGGTGTAGAAGACGGTGGCGTTGTCGTTGGCCCAGGCGAGACCGTAGTAGGTGTCCGAAACGGTCTCCTCGGCCCTCGTTGCCCCATCGCCGCTGTGCAGGGTGGCAAAGCGCAGGTCGTAGAGTTCGGCGCCCGTCTTATCGGTCGCATAGGCCAAAAGACCATGGTTCGGGCTGACGGCGAGGTTCCCGACCGCGAAGTACTCGGTGCCCTCGGCGAGGGCGTTTTCGTCGAGCAGCACCTCCTCGTCGCTCACCGGACCCGAAGCCACGGGAGGCGCCTCGCCGGGGGCCGCCGGGCGGCGGCAATGGACGGCATAGCTCTTCTTCTCCTCGGTTCGCTGGTAGTACCACCATCCACCCTTTTTGACCGGGACCGACAGGTCGGTCTCTTCAATGCGGGCCACGATCTCATCGAAGAGGGTCTCTCGGAGCGCGCCAAAGGGAGCGACGGCAGCCTCGGTGTAGGCGTTCTCGGCTCTCAGGTGGTCGAGAACGGCCGAGTCTGTGCGGTTGCCGAGCCAATACCAGTCGTCGACCCGCTCGTCCCCGTGAGCTTCGAGGATCTTCGTTCTGCGTTCGGGCACCGGCGGCGAAATCAGAGGGGCAGCACCCGCTCGGGGGCCCTGAGGTGGCATCCGGTCAGCCTCTCATGTCGGGGGCTCTGGGCGGCCGCCGAGCCGGCGATATCGGAATCGTCGGGGCGACGAACTCGTGGAAGAACGGAGGGAACTCATTGGCCCGAAGCTGAAGGTGGCTCCACGTTCTCGGGATCGCACCTTCTCGAATCGCCGTTCGTGGCACCGTGGGGCTCGCAGTCCGCGTCATCTGAGAAAGAAGCCGTGGGAATACCGGCCGAGAATGTCGCCGCGACGCTGGTTTGAGGCGTGACATCGGCAGATCCGGCCGGGCCTCACGGACCCCCAAAATGCAGCGGCGGCGTCAGAATCCCGAGCTCTTCGCCTCAGAGGCCGAAAAGACCGTTTCGGGAGGGCCCCGTAGTTGTTACTATCGAGATAGGGGAAATCCCCGACGCGACCGCCGTGGCAGGCGCCGCCGACCACCGCCAGGAGGACCATGGCAACCACCGATCTCGACCTTGGGCGTTACCAGCTCGGGTGGAGCGACGAGGAGGACTACGTCTTCAAGCCCAAAAAGGGGCTGAGCGAGGACATTGTCCGCGAGATGTCCGCCATGAAGAAAGAGCCTGAGTGGATGCGGGACTTTCGCTTGAAGGCGCTCAAGCGCTTCGAGCGCAAGCCCATGGCAGCGTGGTTCGCGGTCAACATGCCCGACCTCGATTTCGACGACATCTATTACTACGTGAAGCCGACCGGCGGACAGGTCGACGACTGGAACGACCTGCCCGAGGCGATCAAGAACACCTACGAGAAGCTCGGCATCCCTGAAGCCGAACGCAAGTACCTTTCCGGTGTCACTGCCCAGTACGAATCCGAAGTCGTCTTCCACCGCAACCGGGAGGACCTCGAGGCCCAGGGCGTCCTGTTCTGTGACATGGATACGGCCGTGCGCGAGTATCCAGAACTCGTCCGCAAGTGGTTTGGGACGATCATCCCGCCCAACGACAACAAGTTCGCCGCTCTCAACTCTGCGGTGTGGTCGGGCGGCTCATTCATCTATGTGCCACCGGGCGTCAACGTCGAGATGCCGCTGCAGGCCTACTTCCGGATCAACACCGAGAACATGGGCCAGTTCGAGCGCACGCTGATCATCGCCGACGAAGGCTCCCAGGTGCACTACATCGAAGGGTGCTCAGCCCCGGTCTATACATCGGACTCACTGCACTCGGCCGTCGTTGAGTTGGTGGCCCTGGCCGGAAGCCGAATCACCTATACGACCATTCAGAACTGGTCGAACAATGTCTACAACCTGGTGACCAAGCGGGCCCGAGCCGAAGCAGAAGCCCACGTCGAGTGGATCGACGGCAACATTGGGTCGCGACTCACGATGAAGTACCCGTCGGTCTACCTTGTCGGCCCCAAGGCGTCGGGTGAGGTCCTGTCGGTGGCCTACGCCGGTCCCGGCCAGCACCAAGACGCCGGGGCCAAGATGGTCCACGCTGCCCCCGAGACCACCTCGACCATCGTCTCGAAGTCGATCTCCAAAGACGGTGGGATCACCACCTACCGCGGCCTGGTCCATGTAGATGAGGGGGCCAAGGGGGCCAAATCATTCGTCCGCTGTGACGCCCTCTTGCTGGACGACCATTCGATCTCCGAAACCAAGCCTTACATGGAGGTAGGAGAGCGCGATGCCCGCATTGGCCACGAGGCGACCGTCTCCAAGGTGGGGGACGACCAGCTCTTTTACCTCATGAGCCGTGGGCTGTCCGAGAGCCAGGCCATGGGCATGATCGTCAACGGGTTCATTGAGCCGATCACCCGCACGCTGCCCATGGAGTATGCGGTGGAGTGGAGCCGCCTGATCGAGCTGCAAATGGAGGGCTCGGTCGGCTAATTTCCCTGGGCGCAGCCCCGGGCGGACCAAACTCTCTGAGCGGTGGCACGATAGGGCCATGCCGATGCGAGAGGAATGCAAGCACTTCCAGAGCCGTACCTACGCGTCCGGCGAGGTGGCCCGGTTCTGCGTACTGGATTTGGCCCCTGAGGCGCCCTGGCGCTGTCCGGAGAATTGCCCGTCCTACCAGCGTCGGCTGGCCGACGCCGGGTGGATCCACGGCACCCTGGTCGAGCCCCCTATCGAAGACGAACCCGGCCTGCCCGGTGAGCAAGTGGCCGAGGTCCTCGGCAACGCCGAGGCGATCGTCAATGAGGTGGCACCCGAAGCATTGGCCGAAGCACTGGCCGAGGATGCAAAACGCGAGTCTCAGGAGGGCCGACGCTGGTGGCGCCGGCGCCGCTGACGGCGCGACTTTCTGCCTTCGATCGGTTCAGCTAGACCAAGAGCATGCTGCTGCGGATATTCACCGAGCCTCAACAAGGGGCCTCGTACGACCAACTGCTCGGCGTCGCCCAGCGTGCTGAGCGGCTGGGATTCGATGCCTTCTTCCGAAGTGACCACTACTTGGCAATGGGCGGTGACGGGCTCCCCGGTCCTTCCGATGCATGGATCACCCTGGCCGGCATCGCCCGCGAGACCAGCCGGATCCGCCTCGGGACCTTAATGACGTCGGCGACATTCCGCCTTCCGGGCCCCTTGGCCATCTCGGTGGCCGGGGTCGACGCGATGAGCGGCGGGCGGGTAGAGCTCGGGATCGGCGCCGGGTGGTTCGACGACGAGCACACGGCGTACGGCATCCCGTTTCTAGGGACGGGCGAGCGGTTCGAGCGTTTAGAAGAACAACTGGCCATCGTGACCGGCCTGTGGGCCACACCTCTGGGGAAACGGTTCTCCCATGCGGGGACCCACTACCAGCTGACCGACAGCCCGGCGCTGCCCAAGCCGATCCAACAACCCGGTCCTCCGATCATCATCGGCGGCGGCGGCAAGAAGCGCACCCCCCGGCTGGCCGCGGGCTATGCGTCGGAGTTCAACGTCCCGTTTTCCTCGCTGGACGACGCCGTGGCCCAATACGATCGGGTCCGGGCCGCCTGCGCGGCAGCCGATCGTGATCCGGCCTCCATGGCCTTCTCTGCCGCCCAGGTGGTCTGCTGTGGACGCGACGACGCCGAAATCGCCCGGCGGGCTGCGGTCATCGGCCGATCCGTGGACGATCTTCGACGGCACGGTCTGTGCGGCACACCCGACGAGCTGGTGGAAAAACTGGCCGCATTCGCAGGCTCCGACGTCGACCGGGTCTATCTGCAGTTCCTCACCCTTGATGATCTCGAGCACCTCGAACTCATCGGAGAGAAAGTGCTGCCGCACTGCGCGACCCTGAGGTGATCGAACGGCGCGGCTTTCCGGCACCGGATCAGAGAGCAGGCGCGCGTTCGGGCTCGAGGGCCCAGCGTTCGGCGACGAGGGCGAGCGATCGGGCTCTCGTGTCGTAGGAGTGGGCCCGGGTGGACACCATGAGTTCGTCGGCCCCAGTGCGCTGCTGCAACTCGACCAAGCCCTGGTGGACGAGGGACGGGTCTCCGATCAGATGGGTGGCCATCGTGTCCTCGACGAGAGCCTTCTCGGCCGGTGAGAACCTGTAGGCGGCGGCCTCTTCAGGGGAGGGCAACGGACCCAATCGCCCGGAGCGCAGCTGGAGGATGCTCAGCGCCGTCGAGCCCGACAGCCATCGGGCTTCTTGTTCGCTCGGAGCACACAGGACCGAGACGGCGACCATGACCCGGGGTTGCCCAAACAGGATCGACGGCCGGAACGACAATCGGTACTGCTCGAGCGCGGCGTCGACGTGGCCGGGGCTGAAGTGGTAGGCGAACGAGAACGGCAGACCCAACATGCCGGCCAACTGGGCGCTGAAGCCGGAAGACCCGAGCAGCCATACTTCGGGCAAATAGCCCCGACCGGGAACCGGAGAGGGGTGGGGCGGCGGGCCACCGGTGTCGGCCAGGTAGCCGATCAGCTCCACGACGTCGTCGGGGAAGCCATCGACGCCGAGATCTCGGGATCGGCGTAACGCCCGGGCCGTTGCCGGGTCGGTGCCCGGTGCACGCCCGAGCCCGAGATCGATGCGTCCTGGGTGCAGGGCTTCGAGAGTGCCGAACTGTTCGGCGACCACCATCGGCGAATGGTTGGGGAGCATGACGCCGCCCGAACCGACCCGCAACGTGGTGGTGGCGTCGGCGAGGTGGGCGATCAGTACCGCCGGAGCCGAGCTGGCGACAGCGGGCATGCCGTGGTGCTCGGCTACCCACAGGCGCTTGTAGCTGAGCTGTTCGGCGACCCGGGCCAACCGGGTGGTCTCGTCGAAAGCCTGGGCCGGGGTCGACCCGCTCGCCACCGTCGCCAGATCGAGAACAGAAAGGGGAATCACAGCAATTACAACACCGGGGGTCGGTCGGGACTTCCCCCGGGGCCGCCCTTGCCGAGCGATCGTCGAACCGTCCCGCCAGCACTGGGCACGATCGGGCCAGTCAGCGCCCGTGGAAGTCCGGCTGGCGCTTTTCCATGAAGGCGGCCATGGCTTCGGCGAGGTCGTCGGAGGCGAGCATGGCCGCGTTCCAAGTCGCTACATAGTCCAATCCCTCAGCCACCGTCTGCCCGTCTCCGGCCGCAAGCACCGCCTTGGTCCCTTGGACCGCGATCGGCGAGTTGGCGGCGATCTCGGTGGCGAGGCCCAGAGCCGCGGTCACAACGCCGTCGGCCCCACCGGCCGCCAGATGGTTGACCAGGCCGACCCGCTCGGCCCGGTCGGCGTCGATGTTCTTGCCGGTGTAGGCCAGCTCGGCCACGTGTCCGGCTCCGATGATTTTCGGCAGGCGCTGCAGGCTACCGAGATCGGCGACGATGGCCAACTTGGTCTCTCGGACCGAGAACACGGCGTCGGTGGAGGCGAGTCGGATATCACAGGCGGCGATCAGGTCCACCCCGCCCCCGATGCACGAGCCGTGGACCGCGGCGATCACCGGCTTGGGGCACTCGGCCACCGAACCGATCGATCGCTGGAGGCGAACGATCCCATTGCGGGCGGCCGCCGCTCGCGACGCCATCGACGCCTTGTGCCCTCCGTCTGCGTCGCGTTCTCCACTGATGATCCCGCCCATAGCGTCGAGCAAGTCGAGGCCGGCCGAGAAGTGGGGACCGCGGGCGGCGATCACCACCACTCGGACGGCGCGATCGGCTGATAGCTCGGCCATTGCCACCGGAAGGTCGTTCCAGAACGCCTGCCCCATGGCGTTGCGGGCTTCGGGCCGGTCCAGCCACAAGGTGGCGACGTGGTCAGCGCGCTCGATTGTGAGGACATCGGAGGAGAAGGGCTCGGTCACGAGCGCAGGCTATCGGGTGCGCATGTGGCCAGATCCGGCCTCCGGGCCATCAGCCCAGCGTCCAGCCGGATTTCGGGCCGACATGCCATCACTGCCAGGTACACTGGTGACAGGTCCTCGGCGCCAAGCTCGCGCCCTCCCCGACTCCGAGGAACCCGAGGTTGCCGGGCCGACCGGCAGCAATCCAGCCCAAAAAAGGAAAGGTCGAGCCCTGGATACATTTACCGCCGCCGGCGCGGCCCAGTTGGGCGGTCCCGAGTGGCTGCAGCAGCGCCGAGCCCGAGCTTTCGCGGACTTCGAGGTCCTTCCCCTTCCCTCAGAAAAAGAGGAACTCTGGCGGTATACCCCCATCGATGAGCTCGAGCTCGGGGGTTACCGGCCAGCGGCCGGCCCGGCAGGCGATCCGATCGCCGAGCTGATGGCCGACGCGTTCTTGAACGATCTCTCCGAAGAACTGGGCGAACGAAGCGCCCTCGTGGTGGTACGCAATGGCGCCCCCGTGTCCTTCGTACGCACCGGTCTCCCCGAGCCGGTCTCCCTCGGCGGATTGGCCATCGCGTCGGGCGAGACCATTCTCGGGTCGGTGGTGGGCGACGGCGATTCGTTGGTCCGTCTAAACGACGCGTTCGTTCCCGACGCCGTCGTCGTCGACGTCCCACCGGGAGTGCTCGTCGAAGAGCCGATTGTGATCGTCCACTGGTGCGACGGCGAGGTGGCCGGCGCCGAAGGTGCCCCCGCCTCGTTCCCACGTACCGTGGTCCGGGTCGGCCGGGACGCCCAGGCTTCGGTGGTCGAGGTTGTCGCAGGCGCTCCGGGCAGCGTACGAGCACTCGTGCTCCCGGTGACCGAACTGATCGTCGAGGATGCCGGCGTTTTGTCCTACGTCTCGCTCCAGGTGCTCGGAACCGGCGCCTGGCATCTGGCCCGGCTCTCAGGTCAGGCCGGACGGGACGCCCGCTTGCGGGTATTCACCGTCGGACTGGGGGGCGCCTACGACCGCTCGCGCACCGACTGTGTGCTCTTGGGGCAGGGCGGATCGAGCGAATTGCGCTCCGCCTACCTCGGCACCCGAGACCAGATCCACGACATCCGCACCCTGCAGGACCACGCGGCACCTCAAACGACGAGCAGCCTTTTGTGCAAGGGCGCGGTGGCCGGCACATCGCGCTCGGTCTACAGCGGGCTGATCCGGGTGCGCAACGGCGCCGTTCGCACCGAGGCGATGCAGACCAACCACAACCTCGTCCTCGACGAACGGGCCCATGCCGACTCGGTGCCCAACCTCGAGATCGAGGAGAACGATGTCCGGTGCAGTCACGCTTCCACCGTCGGGCCGGTCGACGAGGATCAGCTCTATTACCTCGAGTCACGGGGCGTGCCACCCGAACGGGCCGAAGAACTCATCGTGCTCGGCTTTTTTGACGACATCATCGACCGTTCGCCCATCGGCAGCGTGGCGGGACGCCTTCGTCGGGAGGTCCGGATCCGCCTCGCCGAGGCGCTCGGGATCGGGGCTGACGCCAATGGGTGAGCGAGTGGTGTTGTGCCACAAAGACGACCTGGCTCCGGGGCAGGCTCGCCGGTTCGAGGTGGGCGAGACCCGCGTCGCGTTGGTGCGTATCGGCGACGAGTTCTACGCCGTTGGGGACCGGTGTAGCCACGAGGATTACTCGCTGGCAGAAGGCGAGGTATGGGAGGACGAGTGTGAGATCGAGTGCCCCCGCCACGGAAGCACCTTCGACCTACGCACCGGGGCGGTCTGTTCGCTCCCGGCCACCAAGCCGGTGCCGGCGTTCGCGGTGGAGGTCACCGGTGATGACGTCGCCGTGGTGCTGCCGTGAATGAGCCAGAGAGCCGTAGGCACCTCTTAAAGGTGACCGGTCTGCGCGCTGCCGCCGGCGGCAAAGAGATCATCCACGGGGTCGATTTCGAAGTGCACGGAGGCGAGGTCCACGTCGTCATGGGGCCGAACGGGTCGGGGAAGAGCACGCTGGCCCACGCGTTGATGGGCCGGCCGGGCACGACGGTGACGGCAGGCAGCGTGACCCTCGATGGCGTCGAGCTACTCGAGCTGGCGAGCTGGCAGCGGGCTCGAGCCGGGCTCTTTCTGGCTCTCCAGCAGCCAATCGAAGTCCCCGGTGTTGGGCTGGAAGCGGTCATGGCCGAAGCCCTCGATCGCCCCGGTGACGATCGAGCGAGAGGCGATGACCTTGGCGACCGGCTTCGGGCCGAAGCGGCGGCGATCGGCTTCGACGAGCGGTTCTTGCACCGGGCCCTCAACGTCGATCTCTCCGGAGGCGAGCGCAAGCGGAACGAGATGGTCCAGCTCGGTGTCCTGCGACCTCCGTTCTGCGTACTCGACGAGATCGACTCTGGACTCGACGTCGACGCGTTGGGGGCCGTCGCCCGTCGACTGGAGCAAGCGACCAGACAATGGGGTCTCGGGGTGTTGGCCGTGACCCACTTCCACCGATTGTTGGTCGAGCTACGGGCCGATGTCGTGCACGTGTTGGTGGCAGGCCACATCGTCGCTACCGGCGGCCCGGAACTGGCCGAAGAACTCGAGCACACCGGGTACGGCGCCTACGCCGCTTCTTGAGGGACCAAAGGCGCTCGAACCGTAAAGTTTTCTGAAGAATGTGGCGACACCGGACGCCGGTGCCGCGTCCAGTTGCGAGACGATTGGTACCGTAGGTCCATGGTCAGCGGTCGTCCACCCGGCGACGCGTCCGGTCGCACTCCCTCACGGCGAGGGAAGTCGTCTGCAGAAGAGGGTCTGCGCTCGCTCGGCTCACAGATCGATGGTACCTCCGGACGAGGCGGCGCTCCCAACGAGCTGGGCCTGCGCGCGCTCGGAGAGAAGATCGACCGAGCCCCCAAGACGGGTCGTGGCACCCGAACCAAGGGGGTCCGGCGCAGCGGGAAACCCAGGTGGACCAAGAAGCGCAAGATCCTCACCGGTGTTGCAGCCGGACTCGTGATCATCTTGATCATTGTTGCGGGCGGTTACGGGTATCTGCAGTACCGCTTCGATCAGTTCACCAAGGTGAACGTGGCCTCCGAACACCAGGTCGTCTCCGGTGCGCCCTTTAACATGTTGGTCATCGGCTCTGACTCTCGGGTCGGACTCACCGGGGCAGCCGAGGCGCAGGCCGGAAGCTCGGCGGTTGTGCAGGGCCAACGCAGCGACGTCATCATGATCTGGCACGTTGTGCCGGCCACCCGGCAGATCACGATCATGTCGATCCCCCGGGACACACTGGTGCAGATGGTAGGGAGTAACGTCTCCCAGCTCGGCGAGTTCAACCGGATCAACTCTTCGTTCGACAGTGGCCCGGACCTCTTGGTCCAGACCATCCAGGACAATCTCGGTATCCCGATCAATCACGTCGTCCAGGTGGATTTCGGCGGCCTATCAGACGCGGTGACCGCACTCGGGGGAGTCTGGATGAACTTCCCCTACCCGGCCAAAGACGTCTGGTCCGGACTCAACATCCCGACGCAGGGTTGCCAGCTGCTCAACGGAACCCAGGCCCTGGCTGTCGCCCGTAGCCGTCATTACCAATACTACGAGAACGGGTATTGGCAGTACGACGGGACAAGCGATTTCGGTCGGATCCAACGCCAAGGTGCCTTCTTGCGATCCCTCATCGATGCGGCAAAGAGTAAGTACAACCCCCTCACCCTCAACAGTTTCGTCACGTCGCTTCCCAAAGGGATCGTCATAGACAAGCAGTTCAGTCTGAACGAGCTGATCGGCCTCGCTCAAGATTTCCACGGCTTTGCGGCCAACTCCTTGAATACCCAGACGCTCCCGACACTCTCCACCGGCTACGTGTCGCCATGGGGGGACATCCTCTTTGTTGATCAGCCTGCGGCCCAACAAATGCTGGTGTCGATCTTCGGCAACGAGCTGACAACTCTTCCGAGCCCCCCGCCGAGTACCGATCTCCAGCCCACTGCACCTCCGGAGGTGACGACAACGGTGCCACCGACGGCAGTCCCCGCTACGGCCGCCGCATCGACGCCCACTACGGCGGCGTCGGGACCAGCGCCCGCCCCGCCTCCGGCGTTCGACCCGACCCCGTGTACTCCGCAGTGAACCGGTGTAGCACAGCGCACCGAGAACACGACGTGGAGCCCTCAGTTCGCGGCCGACTCGAGGTCGTCTAAGCCCTGGGCCAGGGTGTTCCAGCTGAGGGTGGCGCACTTGATCCGCACGGGGAACTTCACCACTCCTTGAAGGGCAGCCAGCTCGCCGAGCTTGGAGAGGTCCGCTGCCTCGGGTTCGTCGGCTGCTCCCGCGTCTTCGTCGGTACCGTTGCCGGTCAACCCATCGTTCGGGCCGAGGGTCGATTCATGAACCGACATCATTCCCTTGAAGGTCTTTATGAGGCGGTAGACGTCGTCGAGGCGCTTCCCCTTCACTGCGGCGGACATGAGCGACGCCGATGACTGGCTGATCGAGCAGCCCGTACCGCCGATCTTGATGTCTGCGAGTGTGCCGTCTTCCACTAAGAGGGTGACGACGACCTCGTCTCCGCAGAGCGGGTTGAATCCCTCGACCCGGTGCGCGGGCGGAGAGTCGAGTTCGCCGCTGTTTCGCGGCGAGCGGTAGTGGTCGAGGATGACCTCGCGATAGAGCTCTTCGAGGTCGGGCATCAGGACAGCACCGTCGGACTCACCATCACCCGAATAATCTACCGGCTTCGATGAGTCCTTCGATCAGGACATCGACATCGTGCTCGTCGTTGTAGAGGCCAAAAGACGCCCGCGCGGTGGCCGAGACTCCGAGCTTGCGCATCAGGGGCTTGGCGCAGTGGTGGCCCGGACGGACGCACACGGCGAACTGATCCAACACCTGCGCCAGGTCATGGGCGTGGACGTCGCGGAAGGCAAGCGAGAGCACCCCGCCCCGGTCGTCGCCCGCCGGCGGCCCAAAGACGCGGCAGTCGGTGCCCAGCCGCTCGGCCAGGGTATCGAGGGCGTAGCCCGTGAGCGCCAGTTCGTGCGCTCGAATCCGGTCCATGCCCACGGCGCCCAAATACTCGACGGCGGCCGACAACCCGACCGCCTCGGCGATCGGCGGCGTCCCCGCCTCGAAGCGGTGGGGCGACTCGGCCGCCAAGAACCGGTCGAGTTTGACATCGAGGATCATTCCGCCGCCACCGAGGAACGGGGGCATCTCGTCGAGGAGGGCAGAGCGGGCCCAGAGCACTCCGATGCCGGTGGGTCCGAGCATCTTGTGGGCCGAGAAAGCGAGGAAGTCGATCCCGAGGGCACCCACGTCGGTCGGGAGGTGGGGTACCGACTGGGCTCCGTCGACCGCGATCAGGGCGCCGGCCCGGTGTGCCATCTCGGCGATCAAGCGGAGCGGGTTGATGGTGCCGAGCACGTTTGACATGGCCGACACGCTGACCAATTTCGCCCCAGACACTCTCGCATCGAGGTCGTCCAGTTCGAGGCGTCCGTCGGGACCGACCGGGATGTAGCGCAGCTCGATGCCGCGCTCTTCGGCGAGGATCAGCCATGGGACGATGTTGGCGTGGTGCTCCATTTCGCTTAGCACCACGATGTCGCCTTCGCCCAGGTTGCTGCGTCCCCAGGAATGGGCAATCAGGTTGAGTGACTCGGTCGTGTTCTTTGTGAAGATGACCTCACGTGTTGGGTCCTTCGAGCCGATGAAGCGGCCGACGGAGGCCCGGGCCTCTTCGTAGAGGCGCGTCGACTCCTCGGCGGTTGCAAACACGCCGCGGTGCACGTTGGCATGGGTCGTCTCGTAGTACCGCTCCATGGCGCCGAGCACCGACCGGGGCTGGAGGGACGTGGAAGCCGAGTCGAGATAGACGATCGGCCGGTCGTGTACGAGGCGGCCGAGAAGCGGGAAGTCCTTGCGGACGACTTCGACGTCAAGGGGCCCGGCTCCCGCCGTCAAGGTGTCGCCGCCATCTGGTCCGGCCATCTCACGAACGCCACTCGTCGTAGCCGCCGCTCTCGATCCGACGGGCGAGCTCGGGACCACCGCTCTCGACCACCCGGCCCTCGACGAGCAAGTGCACCCGGTCTGGGACAAGGTCCTCAAGGATCCGTTGGTAATGGGTGACCACCAGCACACCCAGTTCGGGATGGGTCTCTCGGACAGTGTGCACCCCGCGGCCGACAACCCTCAGCGCATCGATGTCGAGGCCCGAGTCGGTCTCGTCGAGCACAGCCAGCCGGGGATCGAGCAGAGCCATCTGAAGAATCTCGTTGCGCTTCTTCTCGCCACCGGAGAATCCGGTGTTGAGGTGGCGTTCACCGAAGGCCGGGTCCATGCCCAGGCGTTCCATCCATTCGTTCATGACGAAACGGACCTCGAATACCGAGACGTCCTCGCCCTTGCGAGCAGAGACCGCCTGGCGCAGGAATTGGGTGACCGAGACACCTTCGATCGCCTCTGGGTACTGGAAGGCGAGGAAGAGTCCAGCCTTGGCCCGCACGTCGGTGGCCCAGTGCGTGATGTCCTCGCCGTCAAAGCGGATCGAACCGGCGGTGACTTCGTAGGAGGGGTGGCCCATCAAGGTGGCGGCCAGGGTCGACTTGCCCGCCCCGTTGGGTCCCATCATGGCGTGCACTTCGCCGCTGTCCACCACAAGGTCGACACCGCGCAGGATCTCGGTGCCGTCGACCGCGACATGGAGGCCTTCGATCTCCAAGAGGGGAGCCATAGGCAAAAGTCTACCTGCTGGGTCAGGTTTCTACGACCGTCGAGGCGGAATTCGGCCACGTTCCGTGCGCCCGATACGCTCCCGTCGTGGCGAGTCCGTGGACCTATTCAGGGCAGGTGGCCACGATCGACGCAGCCGGGGGTGCGGTGACCCTGGTCGATGAGTCGACCTTTGCCATCAGCAACCGGGCCGGCGATATCGTGCCGGGCTCGGCCAACGGCCTCTTTGTGCGCGACACCCGGGTGCTTTCCCGACTTGAATTGCGCATCGACGGCAAGCGGCTCCAGCCGCTTGCCGCCCTCAATCTCGAGCCGTTCTCGGCGACCTTCGTCTCGAGGGAGGCCCCCACCGGTGGCCGGGCCGACTCGACCATGATGGTTTTTCGCGCCCGCTACGTCGGCCAGGGGATGCGCGAAGACCTCACCATCGAGAACTTCAGCTCCGAAGCGACGATCTGTCTGGTCGAGGTATTCATTGACGCCGACTTCGCCGATCTGTTCGCCGTCAAAGAGGGCCGAGCAGGGGACCCTGACGGGGAGATCACCCGGGTTGTCGATGACCGTTGCCTCATCATCTCCTACCGGCGGGGTGCCATGAGCCGGGGGGTCCAGCTCCGCTTCGCTGCGGGCGCCGACAACGCCAACGGGCCGGGCCACAACTCGGTACTCAGGATCTCCGAGGACTTGGTGGCCATCGAGGTGATGGTGCCGGCCCACGGCCGTTGGTCGGGCTGCATGGAGGTGGTGCCGGTCATCGAGTCCACCGCGATCCTCCCCCGGTACCGGTGCGGACAGCCGGTCGAGCGGGCGACCCCGACCGAGCGCCTGGCCCAGTGGCGCCAGCAGGTGCCCCACGTAAAGACCGACCACGACGGGCTACGCAACGTGGTGGCTCGCAGCGCCGAGGACCTTGGCGCGTTGCGCATCTTTGATCCCGACTTCCCCGCCCGCTCGGTCATCGCCGCCGGCGCCCCGTGGTTCATGACAGTGTTCGGACGCGACTCGCTGATCACCGCGTGGATGGCACTGTTGGTCAGTCCCGATCTTGCCCTCGGCGTGCTTCAGACCCTGGCCCGGTTCCAAGGGGCAGACGTCAACCCCCGCACCGACGAGCAGCCCGGGCGAATCCTCCATGAGATGCGCTTCGGGGAAGCGGCGTCGCTCTCGCTCGGCGGGGGCAGCATCTACTACGGCACAGCCGACGCCACACCGCTGTTTGTGATGCTCCTGGGCGAGCTGCGCCGGTGGGGTCTCGCCCGAGAGCTGGTCGACGAGCTGCTGCCCAACGCGGATCGGGCGCTCGACTGGATCGATGAGTTCGGTGACGCCGACGGCGACGGCTATGTCGAATACCACCGCGCCACCGACCACGGGTTGGAGAACCAGGGGTGGAAGGACAGCTGGGACGGTATCCGCTACGCCGACGGCACCGTGGCCCGGGCCCCAATCGCCCTGTGCGAGGTGCAGGCCTACGTCTACGGCGCCTACCTCGCCCGGGCGCACTTCGCCAATGAAGCGGGCGAGTTTGACCTCTACCAGCGCTACCGTCAGAAGGCGGCCGACTTGAAGGTCGCCTTCAACCGCGATTTCTGGCTGGAGGAGCGGGGACACTTCGCGGTTGGCCTGGACGCCGATAAAAAGCCCATCGACTCGCTGGCCTCCAATATGGGCCACTGCCTGTGGACCGGCATCGTCGACGAGGAAAAGGCCCAAGCGGTGGCCCGCCATCTCATGTCGCCCGACATGTTCAGCGGCTGGGGTATCCGGACGCTCTCGACCGCCAACGGCGGGTACAACCCGGTGAGCTACCACTGCGGCTCGGTGTGGCCTCACGACACGGCCATCATCGCAGCGGGGCTCGCCCGGTACGGCTTCGAGGAGGCGGCCCAGCGAGTCGTCATCTCCCTCATCGACACTGCGGTGGCCCAGGGGGGCCGGCTACCCGAACTCTTCAGCGGCCTCGACCGCTCGGCGCTCTCGGTGCCGGTTGGTTACCCGACCTCGTGTTCACCCCAGGCCTGGTCGGCTGCGTCGCCACTGCTGTGCCTGCGTACGTTGCTGCGCTTCGATCCCTGGGTGCCCTACGGCAAGACGTGGCTGGCCCCGATGGTCCCCCCCGAGATCGGCTCGCTCAAGGTCGAGGGTATCCCGCTCGCCGGCTCTCGGGTGGACGTCGAGGTGGAGAACGGGTCGGTGCGAGTCGAAGGTTTGCCCGAGGGCATCGAATTGATCGAGACCCCCCGTCACCCCGCTACCGCGGTGTGAGCGGCTCGGCCGCGCCAGGTCACCAGCCCCGGTCGATCCACTCCTCGAGGTGGGGTGCCTCGGACCCGATCGTCGTCGAAGCCCCGTGACCCGGTAGGACGATCGTGCCCGCGTCGAATCGACTGAAGAGTCGATCTTCGATAGAACGGATGATGGTCGGGAAGTCACCGCCCTCAAAGCTCGTGTTTCCCGCCCCGCCAGGGAACAGCGTGTCGCCCGAGAGGAGTAGGGGCGTCCCCTCCACCGAGAAGCACATCGAGCCCCTGGTGTGGCCCGGTGTGGCAATGGTGTGGACCCGGAGGCGGCCGACCGTCAGCACCGAGTCGTCCTCGAGCAACAGGTCATAGGACGGCAGCATCTCTGCGTCCTCGGCCGTCACCGCCACCGAGATACCCGCCTCTCGGACCGCGGGAACCGCCTGGATGTGGTCCCAGTGGCCGTGGGTCTCCACCACGCTGGTGACCCCGAGCGCCTCGCAAACCTCAAGGAGCGCCTCGTGTTCGTTGGCCGCGTCGACCAGCATGGCGTCCCCGGACCGGCGGCAGCGCAGGATGTAGACGTTGTTGTCCATGGGACCGACCACCATGCGGTGGACCTCACAGCTGGCGTCCTCCCAAATCCGGGTGAGATCAGGCACGCTCCCAGGTTCTCACACACGACCCGGTTGCTGGGTGCGGGGGCACTCACCTGGCCCCGAGGATCCGCCGGTGGACCGAGCCGTCGCCCCGGTCGCTGGTCAGCTCATGACGAGGTCTGGTAGACAGCGTTCAGAAGCGCTGCGCCGGGCCCAGGGGTCCATCACGCTCGGGTGCGGCCCGTTGATGACAGAGAAGGGGCGCCCCATGAACTTCGCCTTCAGTGAGGAACAAGAGGAACTGCGGCGCGCCGTCCGACGCTTCCTTCAAGAAAAGTCACCGGAGACCGAGGTCCGGCGTCTCATGGAGACGACCGAGGGCTACGACCCCGCCGTCTGGAGCCAGATGGCCGACCAGCTCGGTCTGCAGTCGCTGACAATCCCAGAAGAGTTTGGTGGGTCGGGCTTCTCCTACGTTGAGCTGATCGTGGTACTCGAAGAGATGGGGTCAGCCCTTCTGTGCGCCCCGTATTTCTCGACCGTGGCCCTGGCGGCCAACGCGATTCTCACGTCGGGGGACGACGCGGCCAAAAAGCACCTCCTCCCCGGCCTGGCCTCGGGGGAGACCATCGGGACCCTGGCCATCACCGAGGACAACGGGCGGTGGGACGCAGGGGGGATCACGCTGGCGGCCACCCAGTCCGGCGACGGCTGGGTGTTGAACGGGCACAAGATGTTCGTGATCGACGGCCACACTGCCGACCTGATCGTGGTGGCCGGCCGGACCGCCAAGGGCGTCACCTTGTTCGGGGTGAAATCTGAGGCCTCGGGGCTCACCCGCACGCCGCTGCCCACCATGGACCAGACCCGCAAACAGGCCCGCCTGGAGTTCGCTGGCACGCCGGCTTGGCTCATCGGCACCGAAGGTGGGGCCGAGGAGGGATTGTCCAAGACCCTCGACCTGGCGGCCGTCGCCCTGGCGGCCGAGCAGGTGGGTGGCGCGCAGCACTGCCTCGACAGTGCCGTCGACTACGCCAAGAACCGGATCCAGTTCGGTCGGCCGATCGGGAGTTTCCAGGCGATCAAGCACAAGTGCGCCGACATGCTGCTTGAAGTCGAATCGGCGAAGTCCGCGGCGTACTACGCCGGATGGGCAGCGGCCGAGGATTCCGACGAGTTGCCGGTCGTCGCCAGCCTGGCCAAGTCGTACTGCTCGGAGGCGTACTTCCATGCCGCGGCCGAGAACATCCAGATCCACGGCGGCATCGGGTTCACCTGGGAACACGACGCGCACCTCTACTTCAAGCGGGCGAAGTCCTCCGAGCTGTTACTCGGCGACCCCGCCTACCACCGCGAGCTGCTGGCCCAGCGCATCGGTATTTGACCGTCGCGGGCAACGATGAGGACCGGGCGTGGGAATTGCGCCGGGAAATCTACGTGACCCATCTGTGGCGTTGGTCCAGATGATGTCGGGTGTCGATTTGTTGTGACCGGCCCCTGGCGCTTACTCGAGGGCCCCGCCGGGGTGCTCTGTCACTACACGACGACAGCGTTCTCGCCCGAGGGAGCCGACCGCCCGGTGCTCTTGCTCTGTCATGAGCTGCCGAGGGCGAAGGGAGGTGCGGCCGAGGCGGGGCGCATGTACCCGACCCTGGCCGATCGGCTCTCGAAGGAGTGCGGCGTCGCGGTCACCACTGGGACACTGCGTGGGGCCGGGGGCTCGGAAGGGGACTTCTCGGCGTCGGGATGGCTCGAGGATCTGGAATTCCTGGTGGGCCACGAGGTCGGAACGGCGGGGAGGATTGTGCTGGTCGGCTTCGGTCTGGGTGGGACGCTGGCCCTGCGGCTCGCCGCCCTCGACTCCCGGGTCTGCGGCGTCGCCGTCGTCGCCCCCGCCGACTTCACAACGTTCCTCGGCGATCCCGAGCCCCTCGTCGCCCGCTGTCGCCTCACCGGGGTGATCACCCGGAGCGGATTTCCGGCCGACCCCGCAGAGTGGGTGGCCGAACTGGTCGATCTCCGCCCGCTCGAGGCAGCGGCGGAGCTCAGGTCCCGACCCCTCCTCGTCGTGCACGGCTCCGACGACTCCGACGTCTCGGTTGCCTCGGCAACGGCACTGGCTGGTGCGACGACCGGTCCGGTGGACCTGCGCATCGTGCCCGGTGGCGGCCACTGGCTCCGGGCCGATCCCCGGGTGGTGGCCACATTGATTGGTTGGACCGAGCGCCAGCGTTAGCCGGCCGAGCGTTCGAGCGCGCTGTCGATGGCCTGACGCAAGGTTGTTGCGGCGGCACGGGGGTCTTCGGCCTCGGTGAGCCAGCGCACGACGACGAAGCGTCGGGCCCCGGCTGCGACCAACGCATCCACCCGATCGGGCGTCACCCCACCGGTGACGAAGACTGGGAACGGCGAGCGCGCAGTGGCCCGACCTGCGTACTCGGCACCGGTACCCGGGCGGCCGGGTTTGGTCGGGGTCGCTACCACCGGTCCGGCCGAGAGGTAGTCGACCGGCTGATCGAGGGCACCGGTGAGGTCTTCGGATGTGTGGGTGGAGAGCCCGATGATCGCGTCCGGTCCGAGGATCCGCCGAGCGAGCTGTGTCGGGGCGTCGTCCTGGCCCACGTGGACCCCGTCAGCTTCGGCCTCCAAGGCCAGGTCCGCTCGGTCGTTGAGGATGAAGGGCACGCCGAGGTCGGCGCATACCCTCTTTAGAATCACGGCTCGGGGGAGCAGGGCGCGGGCCTCGAGCCGTTTGTCGCGGAGCTGGACCACGTCGACTCCACCACCGATGCAGGACGCGATGAATCCTTCGAGGTCGGGCCGATCCGGAGTGCACAGGTAGAGCCGACAACGGTCGAGCCGGTCGTTCACCGACCTCGGTCGGCTCTGACTCGGGTCGCGGCGGCCTTGGTCGCCTTCGGGGCTCGGGTGTTCTTCCCCGCCTTTGACGCTTTGGTCGCCTTCTGGGTCTTCGCTCGGGTGGCCGTGGCCCCGTCCGTCGCCCGCTCCGCTGCGTGGGCCGCCTTCATTGCTTGCTTGAAGTTGCGCACCTGATCGAGCGACGCCTTGTCGACGATGTCGGCCACCGACCGGGTCGATCCCTCTTCGCCGAAGGGTGCGGAGACCTCCCGCCATTGAGGCGGGGTGACCCCGAGTTGTTTGCCGAGAAGGGCCACGAAAATTTTGGCCTTTTGGTCCCCGAACCCCGGGAGCGCCTTTATCCGGGTCAGCAACTCGTTGGCATCTGGTGCGCCTCGCCACACCTCCGCCGCGTCGCCGCCGTAATCGTCGACGATCGTGGCGCAAAGAGCTTGTACCCGGGCGGCCATCGAGCTGGGGTAGCGATGCAAGGACGGGGCCTTCGAGAAGATGGCGGCCAGCCGGTCGGGGTCCATCGCTGCGATGGACGCCGGGTCGAGGGGGCTGCCCAAGCGCCGACTGAGATCGAGGGGTCCCCGGAAGGCTTTTTCGAGGGGGATCTGTTGGTCGAGGACCATGCCGATCAACAACGCCACAGGGTCCTTGCTGATCAGCGCGTCCGCGTCACGATCGAAGGAGAGATGGAGGGGTCGACGAGCCATACCCAGATCATCGCGCCCCGGGCCCCGGTCGGGCAGAATCACGGGATGCACATTCCCGCCAAGGTCGATTACGGGCTCCGGGCTCTCCTCTCGCTGGCCGCGGCGGGCGAGCCGCAGACGGCTGAGGCGCTCGCCTCGGCACAAGGTCTTCCGCCACGCTTTCTCGGCGCCATCATGGCCGATCTTCGCCGGGCCAGCATCGTCGCCAGCCAACGAGGGGCCGAAGGCGGCTACCGACTGGCCCGAGGAGCTGAAAAGATCACCCTGGCCGAGGTGATCCGGGCCCTCGACGGTCCGTTGGCCGAGGTCCGAGGATTTCGTCCCGAGGCCACGCACTACGACGGCGCGGCCGAGCACCTCCAAGAAGTCTGGGTCGCCGTGCGGGCCAGCCTGCGGGCGGTGCTAGAACACGTCACCCTGGCCGAGGTGGCCTCGGGGCGGCTCCCCAAACAGATTGCCCGGCTCACCGCCGACCCGGACTCTTGGCAGCCGCACTAGCACGTCTGTTCAGATGGCGAAGGGTTCGACCGCATCGGGGTCGATACCGAAGCGGACGATGGCGTCGGCCACCTCGCGCGGTTCAATTGCACCGGCCTTCGCCAAGGAGGAGAGGACTGCCACCACCACGTGGGCCGCGTCGATCTCGAAGTAGCGGCGCAACGCCTCGCGGGCATCGGAGCGGCCGAAGCCGTCGGTCCCGAGCGAGATGAAGGGGCGGGGTACCCAGCGAGCCACCTGGTCGGGCACGGCGCGGACGAAATCGGTCACCGCCACCACCGGTCCGGTTCCCGTCCCAAGGGCCTGGGTCACCACCGCGACGCGGGGCGCTTCGGTCGGGTGGAGGCGGTTCCAGCGTTCGGTCGAGATGGCGTCGGCCCGTAGCTGGGTCCACGACGTGGCTGACCACGCGTCGGCCGAGACCCCCCAGTCGTCGGCCAACAGTTGGCGGGCCTCGAGGGCAACGTGCCACAGCGGTCCGGAGAAGCAGAGAGTGGCACGGCGAGCGGCGCCGTCGATGGCGGGGCCGGCGAAGCGGTAGATGCCCTCGAGGATGCCCCGACGCATCGCCTCACCCGCGGGCCCTTCGGGCAGGGCCGGCATCGGGTAGGTCTCGTTGTAGAGGGTGAGGTACCAGAACCGGTCCTCGGGTTCGGGGCCGAACATTCGGCGGATGGCGTCTTCGACCACGACCGCTACCTCGTAGGCGAAAGCCGCGTCGTAGACCACGGCGGCAGGATTGACCGAGGCGAGCAGCGGTGAGTGGCCGTCGTCATGCTGAAGCCCCTCGCCGAGCAAGGTGGTGCGTCCCGCGGTGCACCCGGCCAGGATGCCCCGGCCCCGGATGTCGCCGAGAGCCCAGGTCAGGTCGCCCACCCGCTGAAAGCCGAACATCGAATAGAAGAGGAACACCGGCAGCATCGGGTGACCCCACGTGGCGTAGGAGGTCGCGAGCGCGGTGAATGAGGCCAGGGCGCCCGCTTCGGTGATGCCTTCTTCTAGTACCTGGCCCGTGATGCTCTCGGCGTAGTTCAAGGGCAGGTCGGCGTCGACGGGGATGTAGTGCTGGCCATCGGGCGCGTAGATCTTGGCCTCCGCGATGATCGGTTCGAGTCCGAACGTGCGCGCCTCGTCCGAGACGATTGGCGCCACCCGTGATCCAAAGCGCGGGTCGCGCACGAGGTTCCGCAGTAGCCGGGCGAAGGCCATGGTGGTCGAAGCGGCCTGCTTTCCCGAACCGGCCATCAGGTCGGAGAAGACCTTGGGATCGGGCAGCTCGGGGGTGTTCGGCCGCACCACCCGGCGGGGGAGCGACCCGGCCAACACCTTGCGCCGTGCCATGAGGTAGTCGTGGGTCTCAGATCCCGCCAGCGGGCGGTAGTACGGCGGTGCGTCGGCTTCGAGGGCCTCGTCGGGGATTTCATCGGTCAGGTAGAGGCGGTCACGCAGGGCGTGGAGCTGCGCCTTGTCCATCTTCTTGATCTGGTGGGTGGCGTTGCGGGCTTCGATCTGGGGCCCGAGGGTCCAGCCTTTGATCGTCTTGGCCAGAATGGCGGTCGGCGCGCCCCGTTGCTCGGTCGCCAATTTGTAGGCGGCGTAGAGCTTTCGGTAGTCGTGGCCGCCCCTGGGCAAGGCCACCAGCTCATCGTCGCTCAGGTGCTCGACCATCTTGCGCAAGCGGGGGTCGGGGCCAAAGAAGTGCTCGCGGATGTAGGCGCCGGACTCGGTGGCGTATTTCTGGAACTCCCCGTCGACGGTCGTGTTCATTCGGTCGAGCAGGACGCCGTCAACGTCGCGGGCCAGCAGTTCGTCCCACTTCGAGCCCCAGATGACCTTGATGACGTTCCAGCCCGCGCCCCGAAAGAGGGCCTCGAGTTCCTGGATGATCTTGCCGTTGCCCCGGACCGGACCGTCGAGGCGCTGGAGATTGCAGTTGACCACGAAGATGAGGTTGTCGAGGTGCTCGCGCCCGGCAACTCCGAGGGCACCGATCGACTCGGGCTCGTCCATCTCTCCGTCGCCGACGAAGCACCAGACCCGGCTGCCCGTAGTGTCGACCAGCTCGCGGTGACGGAGGTAGCGGTTGATGTGGGCCTGGTAGATGGCGCTGATCGGCCCGAGACCCATCGACACCGTCGGGAATTCCCAGAAGTCGGGCAGGAGCCGGGGGTGGGGATAGCTCGGGAGCCCGTTCCCCGCCACCTCGTGGCGAAAGTTGTCGAGCTGAGTCTCGCTGAGCCGACCTTCGACGTACGATCGGGCGTAGATCCCCGGTGAGGCGTGACCCTGGAAGAAGACCTGGTCCCCGGCCCCGCCGTCGTCCTTGCCCCGGAAGAAGTGATTGAACCCCACCTCGTAGAGCGAGGCCGAGCTGGCATAGGTGGATAGGTGGCCGCCGATTCCCTCGGTGCGCATGTTGGCCCGCACCACCATGACGGCGGCATTCCAGCGGATGAAGGCACGGATCCGTCGCTCGATGTGCTCGTCACCGGGGAACCACGGCTCCTCGTCGGGCGAGATGGTGTTCACATAGGGCGTGGACACCATGGCGGGGAAATCCACCTGCTTGGCCCGGGCGCGCTCGAGCAGCTTCATGAGCAAGAAACGGCCCCGCGTCCGGCCCTGAGCGTCCACGACAGCGTCGAAGGAGTCGAGCCACTCAGCCGTCTCGGCCGGGTCGATGTCGGGGACCTGGTGGGAGATCCCGTCAAAGAGCACAACCCCACGCTACCGCCGGTCACTGAGGCTCGACACCCACTGGTGCCCAGGCGCCAGGGCGTGTCGTAGTACACATGACGCCATGACCGACGCGGACCGACCCACAGTCGTCTACACCGACGGCTCGTGTCTCGGGAACCCGGGCCGGGGAGGCTGGGGGTGGGTGGTGCCCGGCGCGGCTTACGCCAGTGGAGCCGAGGGGCAGACCACCAACCAGCGGATGGAGATCACCGCCGCCCTGGAGGCGATCAGGGCGCTCGTGACCCCCGAGCACCCGGCCCTCGAGGTCGTGAGCGATTCCACGTATGTCGTGAACTGTTTCACCCAGCGCTGGTGGGTCGGGTGGCACCGGCGCAACTGGATGAACTCCCATAACAAGCCGGTTGCCAATCGTGATCTGTGGGAACCCCTTATCGAGCTCGCCCTCGATCCGGCCCACCAGATCACATGGCGCTGGGTCAAGGGGCACTCAGGGGACCGCTGGAATGACGTTGTCGATCAGCTGGCCGTCGCTGCGGCCACCTCGGGCAGGGGGACCTCGGGGCGCTGAGGGTGCCGGGACGCCGTTTGGTGGTGTGCCGGTTCCCGCCCGTACCATGCGGGCATGGAGCTCAACGGTATTTCGGCAATCATCACGGGCGGTGCATCAGGCCTCGGTGCGGCTACGGCACGGGCCCTCGGGGCTCAAGGGGTCCGGGTCACCGTCTTTGACCGCAACGAGGACGGGGCCAAGTCGGTGGCCGAGGAGGTCGGTGGGAACTATGCCGCGGGGGACGTCACCGAGCCCGACGACTGTCAGCGCGCCGTCGACCAGGCGGCTGACGGGAGCGTCTTGCGGCTCGCCATCAACTGCGCCGGCACCGGCTGGGTCGGCCGGGTCATCAACCGGGACGGCTCACCGCACGATCTGAGTGCTTTCGAGTTCATCCAAAGGCTCAACGTGATCGGCACCTTCAACGTGATGACAAAGGCGGCCTCGGCCATGGCCAAGACCGAACCCGGCGCAGACGGCGAGCGTGGACTCATCGTCAACACGGCGTCGGTGGCAGCCTTCGACGGTCAGACCGGCCAGCTCGCTTACTCCGCCTCTAAGGGCGCGATTGTCGGTATGACCCTCCCCGCCGCTCGTGACCTCTCGGTTGTGGGCATCCGGGTGATGGCGATCGCTCCGGGTCTCTTCGACACGCCGCTGCTGGCCATGCTCCCCGACGACCAGCGCGACGCCCTCGGACAGTCCGTCTTATTCCCCAAGCGCCTGGGCGTCCCGGCCCAATACGGCCAGCTGGTGGTCGAAATGGCGAAGAACAACTACTTGAACGCCGAGGTCATCCGTCTCGACGGCGGCATCCGCATGCCGCCCAAGTGAGCGCGGCGTCACGATGAAGTTCGTAGAGGTCGCCGGAGTGCGGCTCTCCGCGGTTGGTCTGGGTACGTGGCAGTTCGGCTCGAGCGAGTGGGGATACGGCTCGTCGTACGCGAGCGACGTCGCTCCCCGGCTCTTGAACAGAGCCATCGATCTCGGGATCAACCTCATCGACACGGCCGAGGCATATGCCTTCGGACACTCCGAAGAAATCGTCGGACGTGCCGTGAAAGGCCGCCGGAGCGACGTCTTTGTGGCGACCAAGCTGTTCCCCGTCGTCCCGCTCGATCCGGTAGTTGGCCGTCGCGCCAGGGGTAGCCTGCGCCGGCTCGATATCGATGTGATCGACCTCTATCAGGTGCATTGGCACAACCCGGTGGTGCCGGTCCGCTCGACCATGATGGCGATGGCCAAGCTCCGACGCGAGGGCCTGGTGCGTCACGTCGGTGTGAGCAACTTCTCGTTGCCCCAATGGCGAGAGGCCGAGTGCGCACTCGGGTCGCCGGTCCTGTCAAACCAGGTCAAGTACAGCCTGATCGACCGGGGCCCCGAAAACGAGCTGGTTGCTTGGGCCCAGGCCAACGACCGGCTCGTCATCGCCTACAGCCCGTTGAGCCAGGGCCTGCTCAGTGGGCGCTACGACCTCGACCACATCCCCGGTGGGATGCGCGGGGCCACCCCCGCCTTCTTGCCCGACAACCTCCGACGCTTCGCTCCGGTGCTGTCGGTGTTGCGCGCGGTGGCTGCAGCCCACGACGCAACGTGCTCACAGGTGGCCCTGGCTTGGCTCCTGCGCCGCCCGAACGTCGTGGTGATTCCGGGCGCCTCGACTATTGAACAGGCCGAGGCCAACGCCGAAGCTGCCGAGCTGGAGCTGAGTGACGATGAGGACCAGGCGCTCACCGCCGCCTCAGACGCGTATCACCCGGTGACCGGGGTCGCAGCGGCGTCCCAGATCGTCGGTGTGCGAGCCGGGCGGACGGCCGCTCGGATCCGACGGGCGGTCGAGGGGCTGGCCAAATAATCGAAGATGCACTGGCGCTGGTCAGGGGCCGACCGAATCAGGACCGAACCTCGAGGGGAGTGATCCGATCGGCGGGGGCATCACCGGCCCCGACCCGTTGCCGAGAGGGTTGCCCGTGTTCGCAGTCGTGGCGTTCGCTGGCGTCGGGGCCGCAAGAGGGGCGGCCGAGTGACGCCGGGCATGACGGGACCGCTCGGCCTGTGCGTCGAGGATGGCTCGGGCCTCGGTCGCGTCGCGAAAGCGCGCTCGGATCTTGACCGGTCCGCGGGTCGAGTCCAGATGCACCGTGGCCAGCCCGAGTCCGCGTTGCCACGGTCCGGCGGTCAGGCGCACGCTCTGGGTTCGTTCGTGCGGCACCGCTTCGACGGTCCGAGAGAGCACACCGTGGCTGGTCAAAAAGACCCGACCATCGGAACCCGCAGACTCGTAGCGCCACCACACGGGCGCCCGCAGGCGCGCCCGTGTGGGCGGCTTCATGACTGGCACCGACCCGACGACGGTGCCCAGCAGCCGGCTCACCAGCCATTCAGCGAAGCTCCGGGGCGCAACGGGGAGCAGCATGGTGTTCTGGGACTCACGATTCCCGGCGTATCCGGCCACATTGATCTCGACAGCCGCCCAGCCGAAGGGCCGCCAAAGGGCCGGTTGGTGGATGCGGATGGCTTGGACCCGTCCCGCCGGCACCGTCTGGTGGCTAGTGGAGAGAAGGCCGTGGCGGATCCGGAGCCCGTCAGGGGACTCGGCGACAGTGAAGTTCCACAGTGTGCTGACCCGGCGCCAGATCGTATGACCCAGGATCAGCAGCACCGAGAACAGGACGGCGACAGCCGCGCCGGCCGCCGCCTGGTGCCGACCGGTGCCGGCGGAGGATTCGACAATCAACAGGACCGAGCCGCCGACGATCATCACAAGACGCCACGACAGAATCTGTAACAGCACCGACCCGATCAGGGTGCCGTGTGGCACCACCACCAGCGGATGTTCAGGCGCTTCGGCCACACCCGAACCGAGCCCGGCCGAACGGCCGAGGAGTTCGGCTCGCAGCCCTTGGGCGACACCGAGGTTGACAAAGCGGAGCCGCACCGAGGCCTTTTCGGTGCCCGCCGTGGTGACCCGCAGCTCGGCCAGGCCAAAGACCCGAGCCGAGAGCGGCTTGAGGACGTCGACGCTCTGGAGCCGATCGAGCCGGACTCGTTTGGAACGGCGTTGGAGCAGCCCCGAGTCCACCCGCAGTTCGCCTGACTCCACCCAGTATTCGGTCGTGAGCCACGCCACGAACCCCCGCGCCATGATCAACATGGCAAAGATGGCGGCGAAGATGACGTAGGGAAGGACCCCGCCTCCGCTCGTGCCCGACGAGGAGCCCGTCGAGGAGTCCAAACCCGAGAAGGCGATGAAGACGACGAGGATGCCGAGGACCCGTCCACCGAGGGCGACGGGCGTCAGCGGGTGGAGCCGGCGCCCGGGCTCGCCGACCGGTCCGGCGGGCGCAGGCTCCATCTCAGAGCCCGGCCGCGTGTGCTTCGCCCAGGGCGGTGAGCCGGTCCCGCAGAACCTTCGCCTCATCGGGTGCCAGGCCACAGATCCGGGCGTCGGTGGTCGCCGCGGCGGTGTGGAGCTTGACGGTGACCAGTCCGAAGAGGCGTTCGATCGGTCCGGCCTCCACGTCGACAAGCTGCATACGACCGTAGGGAACGACGACCAGCTTCTTGAACATCGCGCCATGAACCACGAGGAGGTCGTCGGCCCGCTCGGTGTAGCCCCACGAGCGCCAGTTCCGCCCGATCACCCCCCATCCCCAACCCACGGCCAGGACGGCGACGGCCAGTGCAGTAGCCCCGGGCAGCCAGCCAAGGGTGAACAGGAGGCCGGCGACGACACCGACCACCGGCACCACGAGTGTCAACAGCACCGTCCGGCGCATGTGGGCGAGCCGTCTCGAGACGGGGACCCACTGATGATCGATCGGCGGGGCGAATGGACCTTCCACGGTTCGGAATCTACCCGGCGGGAGGACCATCTCCTCAGGCACAGGGCGTGTCGGGCACCGGTAGGCTGGACGCCGGCGCGGAGTGCGGGAGCTTGCCAGCCCGGATGCAGCACGGCTCGCACGTGGGGAGGGGGCTGAGCGAAAGGAGGAAGTGTGACGACGACAGAAGAGACGCAGTACGACGTCGTCGTCGTCGGTGGCGGCCCAGGGGGCTACGCCGCCGCCCTCTACGGCGCAGCAGCCGGGCTCTCGATCGCCATGATCGAGCGGGACAAGGTAGGCGGGACGTGCCTGCACCGTGGGTGCGTCCCGGCCAAGGAGTTCCTCGAGACCGCCTCGGTCCACCGGACCGTGAGTCGGGCCAGTAACTTCGGCATTCAAGTCGCTCCTCCTACGATTAATTTCGCGGTGAGCCAGGCTCGCAAGAACACGGTGGTAGATCAGCTCTACAAGGGCCTTGTTGGATTGTTGAAGGGCCGCAAGGTGACCGTGTTGTCGGGGACCGGATGTCTGCTGCCGGGTCGTCGGGTTCGGATCGTCGATGGGGAGGACGCCGGCACCGAACTGGTGGGTCGCCATGTGATCCTCGCGTCGGGATCGGTACCGCGGACACTGCCCGGACTCGACATCGACGGGAAGCTGGTCCTCACCTCTGACGAATTCCTCGATTTGGATCGAGTGCCCGAATCGGTTGCGGTGGTAGGAGGTGGTGCGATCGGGTGCGAGTTCGCGTCACTGCTCAGTGACCTAGGGGCCAAGGTGACCGTGCTCGAGGCCCTCGATTCGATTTTGGCAGCCTGTGACAGCGACGTGACCGCAGTCGTTGCGCGATCCTTTCGCAAGCGGGGTATCGAGGTCGTCACAGGGGCGGAGGTGAAGGGCCATGCTCCAAAGGCTGACGGCTCAGGTACCGTGGTCAGCCTCGACGACGGACGTTCCTTCGACGTCTCGATGGTCGTCGTCTCGGTGGGCCGAAGGGCGCGCAGCGAAGGCCTGCTGGCCGAAGGTACCGGCGTCTGGCTCGACGAGCGGGGAGCGGTCATGGTCAACGAGTACCAGCAGACGCACGCCCAGAACGTGTGGGCCGTCGGTGATCTGGTGGCTGGTGCGCCCCAGTTGGCTCACGTGGGATTTGCTCAGTCGATCGTCGTGATCAAGGGAATTCTGGGTGAAACGATGATCCCAGTCGACTACGAGCGGGTCCCTTGGGCCATCTACTGCCATCCTGAGGTCGCTTTCGCCGGGCTGACCGAGGCGCAGGCCAAACAGCGCGGCATGGATGTTGTCACCAAGAAGGACCCGTTCGGTGGCAACAGCCGCGCCCGCATCATCGGCGATACCGAGGGGCTGGTGAAGGTCCTGGCTGAGCGACGCGGCGACGGAACCGTCGGCCGCATTGTGGGCGTGCACATGGCCGGCCCCTGGGTGACCGAGCTGTTGAGCGCGGGATATCTAGCTATCAACTGGGAGGCCACGCCCGACGAGGTGGCCCAATTCATCCAGCCGCATCCTTCGCTCTCCGAGAATTTCGGCGAGACGGTGCTGGCACTCACCGGAAGGGGGCTCCACCTTGCCTGACGTCACGATGCCACAACTAGGCGAGACCGTCACAGAGGGGACGATCACGCGTTGGATAAAGGCAGTCGGTGACCCAATAACGCGGGACGAGCCGCTATTTGAGGTCTCTACGGACAAGGTGGACACCGAAGTTCCCGCACCTGCGAGCGGCGTGCTGGCCGAGATCCTGGTGCCAGAAGGCGAGACGGTGCAGGTCGGTGCCCGTTTGGCCGTCATCGGTGAGTCCGGCGCCGGCGGCGCGTCAGTAGCCAGCCCATCGGCCCCTGCCCCTGCCCCTGCCCCTGCCCCTGCCCCTGCCCCTGCCCCTGCCCCTGCCCC